>Ga0194130_10003655_pt1 | contig 20383 bp, 21 predicted proteins | sample TA2KigsurfametaG_FD_160084 | JGI IMG/M metagenome (GOLD analysis project Ga0194130, IMG submission 160084) | Freshwater microbial communities from Lake Tanganyika, Tanzania - TA2015050 Kigoma 12 surface | ecosystem: Environmental > Aquatic > Freshwater > Lake | place: Tanzania: Lake Tanganyika... | reverse complement strand
TTTGCAAGGAAATACAGGACCTACAGGTTTACAAGGAAATACAGGACCAACAGGTTTGCAAGGAAATACAGGACCTACAGGTTTACAAGGAAATACAGGACCAACAGGTTTGCAAGGAAATACTGGACCAACCGGTTTACAAGGAAATACTGGACCAACAGGTTTGCAAGGAAATACTGGACCAACAGGTTTACAAGGAAATACTGGACCAACAGGTTTGCAAGGAAATACTGGACCAACCGGTTTGCATGGAAATACTGGACCAACCGGTTTACAAGGAAATACTGGACCAACAGGTTTACAAGGAAATACTGGTCCAACAGGACCTACCTCAATTATTAGTCTGAATACTCATTATTTTAGAAATGATTATAATAATACTAGTGCTTGGTTGCCATTTTACGCATATGCTACAAACAGACCAGGTGCCTTAATACAAGGTGGGGCGTGCAAACCAAAAAATTTTTATCCGGTATGGAATTTCTTTTGTGATGGTCCATCGCCGGCCGGGTCTGCTTTTACTCAACTAATTCTGACACCTCCTCAGACCTGTGCTCCAGTATCCAGCGCATTTATCCCGACAATGGCTGCTTGTCAACCAGTTGAGGCATTTATTGAGGTGCCAGATGTTGGTCCATATTATCCTATTTTTTATAGATGTTACTGGCAATCTGGTGTTCCAGCAGGAAATGATGTCCTTCAATTTGAATGGTCAGTAAGTAGTAATTTTATTGAGTGGTATGTTGCAACTTACTATCCTGCTGGGCAAGCTCAACCTGATTCTGTATATGATATACTCGATAACTTAGGAGTACTACCGACATCAGTTTTATTAACAAAAATATACGTTCCTCTTCTTAAAGTGACAAATCATACTTTGCAACTATAATAATTAATTATAATTTGATGTAATAATCAAAATATAATTTTATGTAATTTGTATGTTAACATTAAATGGGTCCAATTCAAATTTAATCTTGTTAAATATATCATAAAAAGATGATAATGATTTTTGTTCTATAAGATTAAACATATTAATTGAATACTTGGTTTCTAAAAGTGAAATATAATCAAGGGCTTCAAATTTAGTTTTAACTGTATCATAATCAATAAAAATAATTTCATTTTGTTGTATACCATTTAAATTTAGAATAAATTGAGAAGATAAATGTTGTCTGTTATTTTGTTGAAATTTTTTATTATTAATATAATTATGTAGATCAACAAAAAATGTTGATAATTCTTGCTTTGAAGATATAATTCTATATATATTAAGTTTGTCAGTAAATATTTTATAGTCATTTTGACAAGAACCACATCCAGTTAAATTTTTTGGAATAATATTTGTAAGAAAATTAGCAGTTTCAATTTTGTATTCATCACTAGGATTATCAGGATATGCAAATGAAAATGAATGTAAAAATAGCCACATAATATGATATCTAATATTTTGTGTGTAATAAGAATTAAATATTTGTATTATTTGGTTTTTAAAAGTAGTATTACGTTGGAATGATAAAATCATCTGATTTTTAATAATGTCGTCTAAATTATCCATTAATATAAATAACATAAAAAAAAATTTAAAAATAAACATAAAAAGGTATGTATGAATTTAATTTATAAAAAAGTATTTACACCCTTGAAGATTTAAATTGGGACATAAATAAATTAAATAAATTATTTTATTAAATATATAATGAATTATCGTTTTGGACCAAATAAACCCAAATTCACAGGAAGTGATGAAGAATGGAATAAATTAAAACAAGAAATCGCTTGGTGGAATGAAGAGACATCTAATTATCCTTTTGTAGCTGTAATCTGTCCCCATTGTGGAGTAAAAAATATACACAAAGATGACGGAACAGATAGACATAGAGAGTGCCATTTGATGTTAGATAAGAAAGGTAAGAAAATATATTACGATTGTCCTGGTTATTATATATGTAGACATATTGATAAACCAAGATATGGTACCATTTTAAATCTTCAAAGGTGTAAATAAATAATTTAAAAAATAAAAATTTAATAATAATTTTTTATTTTTGGCATAAATTTTTATATTTTGACTGTTACTTCATTTAAACCTTAAAGGACTGTGTTATATATTTAGTATTCAGGTGTATGCTTTTTAAATAAACATCCTTGCGAAATTAATCCTTTAACTGGATTAACGAGACACGGATTTTGGTGAATACAATTATTCATCCAAATTTTAATAATACAGAAATTTTTTTTAGGTGAAATTGTTATCCCAGTTACACTATTAATGAATTTCTCATTATTACTAATAGATCCGCCCACAATTCTGTAAGTTAGCTCACTCCATGCCTTCGCAACATTTTTGTTTGTCACCTTATATGAAAAGCATCCCCCATCACGGTTTTTTGGGTCTTCCCAAATAGGATTGATACCCTTTTTCATCAGAAATAACATACAATTTTCTATAAGTGGTTCAGGCAACGATTCAGTGACGGCAATTGTTTCTTCAACACTCGTAAATGTATGAATTGGAATATAACTTTGTAAACTCCAATCCGTATTGTGAGGTAAATGTGCCCATAATGTCCATTTATCTGACAAAGGATGAAACAAATCAATATTAGAACTATAAGATGCTGTTTCCATTATATCTGTATGCCGGGATAACATAATATATGTAAATATCTCAATTTTTTTTTAAATTGTTTTTATTTATATATTAATATTTGTTATTATGATTTTTATAAATTTTTGAAATTTTAATCTTTTTCTTCATCATGATTAGTGACAAGTATATCATATTCATTTTTCTTTAATATTATTGAATATTTTTGTTTCCTAAAATCTATCTCTTCACAGTTTACATTTTGATCTATAATTTTCAAACTAAATTTATCTGTCTCACTAATCCATCTATTAATCTTAAGAATTTGCTTAAAATAATAAATAAAAAATTTTTCATTAAAATCATTATCAACTATATAAAATGAATATGTATCTGTTTTAAAATCTATCTTATATTTATCATCACCAACAGATAATTCTAAAAGAATAAACTTTGTATCTGAATTAGTTACATATGTTGGAGGACTTCTATCTTTATTTACAATGACTTTTCTAATTAATGGTGAATCACTATTTAAATATGAATAAATGCAAAAATCATAGTCTGAATATTCGTTAAGTGATGGGTCATCTAGTATTTCACCATTTTTAATATATTTAACTTTCGATATATCATCTGTATCATTTTTATTTAAAATCATTAATCTATTTACATCATTTTTTAATTTTAAAAGAAATGGATTCGAATCAATAATTTTATTTATTCTGTTAATATTTTTTGAGAGAAATATTTGACATTTACTATAATAAAGAATACAATTAAATGAAATATTTACCATAAAATTTTGAAATTGATTAGGATATCTTCTTTCTAACACATCAGCAACTAATATACCGATGAATAATGAATTAATCAGTTGGCTTATCATTATTAATATTATTACTAATAATGATATCTGTTTAAATTGTTTATTTATATTTTCTATCTAACTTTGATAAGCAGGACTACTTGAATTACTCGGAAAAGGATTGAAATCTTGTCCTGATACATTTATATCGTTTGCTTGTGGATTAGGGACAACTACGTTTGGACTATTATAGTATACTGGATTTTTACTCGGATTATATTCTGGGTCATAGACAATAATATTACCTAAAATATCCTTTGAAACACCTTTGATACAGTTATTTTTACATTGTTTATTATTATTATAATTAATTTTTCCAGTAGCAACATCTAGTCCAAAAATATATAATAACATACTTACTATTACAGTCATTAGGATAAATGGTATAAATACTATAATCCATGAAACAACTCCTAGACCCCTTTCGCATAATATATTTAATAAAAATGTCACCATAACAGTTACTATGGTTTTAATTATTGCTGTATTATAAAGTCCCTTAAATGTATCAATAAGTATTTGAGTTATTGAAAATATTAAATAAATAATAGCCGGAGCACATAAATCTAAATTTATCATTTTATATTATATTTATATTTTATTGTTATTATTATTTTTGTTTTATTATATATTTAATTAATTATTCATCCGCATAAAAGAATGGTTCTTCATCAACAAAATAACCTACTTTTTCACCTTGTTCTCCATCTTCAGTTAACTCCCAGATAAATCCATTTTGGTCATTATTTGTACAGTATGTTTTATCGTCAATTTCGATTTCAAAAATATCTTCATCATCTTCTTCTTGTTCTACAGGTTCTTCTTTTGTCTCAGTTTCGATACTATTTTCTTCTTCTACTACTTCTTCTTCATCTTCTACAACTTTTTCTTCTTCAACTTTTTCGGCTTCTTCAACTTCCTCCTCTTCTTCTACTACTTCTTCAACTTCTTCTTCCTCTTCTTCTTCATCTTCTACAACTTTTTCTTCTTCAACTTTTTCGGCTTCTTCAACTTCCTCCTCTTCTTCTACTACTTCTTCAACTACTTGTTCCTCCTCTTCAACTATTTCTTCTTGTTCCTCTTCTACTACTTCTTCTTTTTCTTTTTCAACTACTTCAACATTATATTCTTCTTCTTTTTTCTCACAGTCAGTTTGTTCCTCATTTATATCTTCAATATGAAGATTAATATTTTCTTTATCATTTGGTTTTGATGGTTGTGGTATTTCTTTAATGTTCTTAATTTGATCATTTACTTCACAAAATTTAACAAAAAGCTTATCTAAAAAATCAGTAAATGTAACTTGTGTTTTTTCCATATCAGCCAATCTGTTCTTTAAGGATGAAATTTCATTATCTAAATTTGAACCGCATTTATAACTTAAATTTTCTTCCCTTTCATAATTATCCTTAAACTTATAGTCATAATCAAATTTCTTATGAAAATTATTTTTATTCAATTCATCTAAAACAGACGGTAATAACATAATTTTACTGTGAGTTTCTTCTAATAATTGATATCTATTCATATGTTTACATAAAATTTTATTTAATCCATTTTCAATTACTTCTTGAATTTCATTCAATAAAAGAGTAGTATCAAAAGTCATTCTATTTTCTTGTGCCATTGATAGTTTATTATATAACTATTCGTTTAATATGATTTAAAAAATAATTTATCTATTTCATATATGGATAATATTTCTTTAGTCGAAACAGACCAGATTGAAGGAAAAATTCAAATCATAATGAGACAAACTGATTATACGGAAGAAAAAGCTAGAGAGAAATTAGGAGAATTTAAATTTGACGAATTGGCTGTCATTAGAGACTATTTTGGAATTAATAAAAAAAAAGTGAACCCAAAAATAGGTTCAGTTAATCAAGAAATATATAAACAGCTAAGAGGACATTTAGATGGTGCTATGAGAGGATATCGTGAGAGAGTTGATAAAGGTGAAGTAAAGAAGATTGTTTAAAATAAATTAAAATAAATTAAAATGAAATAATTAATATACTTAAATAGTTATTAATATATATTTAAATATATATTAATAAACCGTATAGATGTCGACAAAAAAAATAGCATTTCAAATATATTCTGATTTACACCTAGAGATATGGAATAAAATGCCAGAAATAGTTGTCAAATCAAAATATTTAATTTTAGCCGGTGATATTTGTCAAATAAGCCATCAATTATTTTATAACTTTTTAGATTACTGTTCTCTTAAATGGGAAAAGATATTTTATGTTCCAGGTAATCACGAATATTATTCAAAAAAAAAGAATATGAAAGAATTAGAATTTCAGTATAAATACCATATTGAAGAGAGATATAAAAATATTTATTATTTAAATGACACTTTTGTAAAATTAAATGAAAATACAAATATTTACGGAACAGTTTTCTGGACAATCCCACAATTCGTTTCAACAAATGAAGCGAAATTATTAATTAACGATTACAACAATATTTTATACTATAACGAAACAAAAAGACACGTTATGAATTTAGATATAACTCACATAAATAATTTGGCAAAAACTTCCTTCGATAAATTACGAGATTATTTAAAAAGTAATGACACAAAAACAATAATTATTACACATTTTCCGCCTATAACAACAAATACATCTAATAAAAAATATATGAATCAGTTGACGATGAATTCTTATTTTTCTTGGTCGGACAATACATTAGATAAACTAGACTTAACTAATGTTTCTGCTTGGATAAGTGGTCATACTCACTGGTCATATGATTTTATAAAAAACAATGTTAGGTTAATAAGTAATCAATTAGGATATAAAGAAGAATTGGGGAAAACAGGTATAAATGAGGACGGAGTTTATGAAATTTAATTTTTTTTATTTCGTTTTGGCCTACCATTAAGTTTTGGAATAATTTGTGGTATTTGTTGAGCAGAAATTCCTGGAATAGGACTAGAAGACGCAAAAATAAGACTATTGATTTGATTAATATTATCTACACAATAAATAATAACAAAAACCAACAATAAAAGCAATAACCCAATAGTATTTTCTTGTATATATTGGATATAACTTATAACTGAATCGTCCATTATATTATATAATATAGTAAAATATAATATAATACAATTAAATATATTATATTATAAGAAAATTTACAGTTATTACACTAACTGTATAATGTACTATGTAGATAACCCAAAACGTTCACTTAATATATTTGTTTTAGTTTGTTTTCTTTGTAGTTTCCTAATTTTTACACTATTCATAGGAATTATTTTATTGTTAATAATAAAGTCATCATTATCTTCGTGTAATTCGGGCATAACACGTGTTAATGGTTTATCAACAACTAAAAATAACCGTTCATTGCGTAATAATGACCTATATTGTTGAATTGTTAGGTTGCCGTAAAATTTATCTAACATATAATACGGGTTTGCTGCTGGTTTTATATTTTTTTTGTAATCATATATTTTTGAGTAAATATGATTCATTAATTGATATCTTTCAAACTTAACTGAGCTATCAATGCTTTCCTCCATTAAATGAGCAACTGCACATTCTGGACTACAAAAACATCCATATACTTGGTAAGTTCCGTTCATATGATATTTGGGTATATAAACTGGTGGATTATCGAATTCACACGTGTCCCAAAAACAAGCAGATTTTTTATTTTCAGTATTGTTAATATGTAAGTTATGCTCTAAAACCTTTAATTTCTTCCAGATTTCTCTAATATCACTGTCTTTATTTTTTGATGAATCACAATCATAATCAGTATCATAATTATTATCTTCAATACTATTGGTTAAATTTATTTGAGAATTATCATATTCATTTAGTTGTGATCCCTTATTGCAGGCAATGTCGCAATATAAATTATTTGGACTAGAAAAAGAGTAACCTTCTACAATATTTCCAAATAAATTATTATCTTTTAAATCCTTAATTGAACATTTTAGATGCAGTATGATATTTGGTTTGGTTTCCTTAACATTATCTAAAGGAATAATTTGTTGGATTATTTTACCTCCTTTTGGTTTTCGACCTCGTTTTTTAATTATTTGCTTATTTGGGTCAGAAACATTGTTAACAATACTGTTATCATTATCGTTAGCATTATTGGTATCATTATCATTTTCATTTTCATTATTATTATTATTATCATTATTAACATTATTAACATTATTGCCACTATAAAGTAAATTTGTTAAATTTTCTTCTTCATTGATTTCTTCAATGTTAACAACTATATTTTCATTTAGATTTCCGTTTAATTCATTATTTTTTTTTGCTGCTTCTTCTATTTCTTTTTTAGATTTTCTTCCGCGTTTTTTTGCAACAGTAGGTTCAGGATTAAGAATTTGTTTAACCATTCTTATTATATTAATTTTATCATTTTCAATTTAAATTGTTTTTAAATATATATTAAGGAATATAACTAAGATTGAGTATTTTCATTATAACAATTTCTACATACTGGAATATAATTCTCTGAGCCAACTACTGTTTGTTCTTTTTCTTCGGTTAATCTCATAGAAAATATAGCACGAGTTCCATCCTTACATGATGAACATAATGCAGTCAATTTTTCTACTTTATCACAAAGAGGTATTAAATCGAGAATTTGACCAAATTTTTTTCTCTCAAAATCACCGTCCAAACCACATACATAAACTCGCTTATTATATAAGAGTAATTTGCTGACAAATTCAAATAAATCCGGAAAGAATTGTCCTTCATTAATTAAAACAACTTCACTTGACATAATGTTTAAGAAATTTACATTAGGTTTCATTGAGAATGTATCATTCCATAAATTAAGTAATTTTTCCGTTTTAATACAAGGTATTTTGATTTTATCATGAGTAGACAATAAATCATCATCATATCTGTTGTCAATTGAATGATTAATTACTGTTACAGAAATATTACAAAATTTACATTGCTTGTAAATTTCTACCAAACGCGTTGTTTTGGAAGCATACATTGGGCCTAATATTATTTCGAGATAACCAGATTTATGTGGCTGCGACATATTATTATTTATATTTATTAAATATCTTTAATATTTTTATTTTTTGTTTTAAATTTATTGATAATTATTGATAATTATTGATAATTATATATTAAATAAATATTATGTATATATTTAATGAGCAGTAATGGAGTGCCGTGGTGTGAAAAATATAGACCATGTTTGTTTGATGATATTGTATTAGATCCATTAAATAAACAAATTCTCTCAAATATAATAAAAACTCAATATTTTCCAAATTTATTGTTTTACGGGCCACCTGGAACAGGTAAGACAACTACAATTGTAAACTTAATTAACGCATATCAAGAAATTATTGGAGCCAGAAACAAAGATTTAATTATACATTTAAACGCATCTGATGAAAGGGGTATTGACATAATAAGAAATCTAATAAATTTATTTGTTAACTCAAAACCATTATTTAATAATGGGATGAAATTTGTTATATTAGATGAAGTTGATTATATGACGAAAAATGCTCAACAAGCGTTGCGTTATTTACTTCAAAATTACACTAGTAATGTGCGTTTTTGTTTAATTTGTAATTACATTAGCAAAATAGATGAGGGGTTACAAAACGAATTTATACGATTAAGATTTAACCAATTGCCGAAAGATGAAATTATATCTTTTTTAACTAATATATCAAAGTCAGAAAAATTAAATTTATCTTTTGATAAACTATTATGTATACAAAAGTTATACAAATCGGACATCAGAAGTATGATAAATTTTATCCAGTCAAATCAAAATATGGAAGAGAATATGATTAAAATAATTGACAGTAGTACGTGGGATGAGCTTTTAAAAAAAATACACAACAGCGAAAAAATGGAAAATATAAATGGTTTTATTCAAAACATAAGCATAAACTATAATATTGATAAAAAAAATATAATAAAAGACTTCTTAAATTATATTATTAAATTTTATCCTAAATATGTTACTAACCAATTTTTAGATTTTGTAGAAAATTTGATGCATTCACAAAATCAGAATGCTAATATACAGGTAAATTATTTAATTTCAAAACTATCATCTTTGTTATCCCTATAATATTTATCCATTCTCATATGAAGCTTAATCATAAACTGATTAGGTGGAGAACTTTTTGATGGGTCAAAAAAATTTTTTTTAAGACTATACTCTCCTTTTGGTGATTTTTCCTGCACAGATGTAGAGTTATTTATATTAATGGGAATAATATTACTCCTTTCATTGATGATGTATTGTTTGGTAGCTAGCATTCTTTATATTATATATTAAAGAAAATAATTGAAATAAAATTAATATAAAGAATATAAAGATAAACCAACGTTATATTCTAATGTCAGCAACAACTAATATAGATGAGGAGTGGGCAAATTTTATATCATCAGCAGGGTGTAATGATGATAATTCATCTGATGATGAAGAAATAAATTGTGATGAAATAGAAAATATTCTTTATAAGGAATCTGATGAATATTTATCCGCTAATATTTCAGTAGATATGAATTCAACTGCGCCTAAACCAACTGATATATATATTAGCACCAAAACAAAGATATCATATTTAAATAAAATGATTGATCTAAAAAAGATATTTTGGGATGTTCCTGTTATTCCTTATTATCAACCGTCAAATGGTGTTATTAAAAAACAGATGAAATTTAATTCATTATTAAAAGATGAATTGGACTTAATTCAAAGTAAGATTCAAAATGAACCTTATTTTGAAGAACACGTTATTACACATATCGATAATCCTGCTGGTCGCATTAAATTTAAAGATATACGAAAAATTAGCATCGGTATATCTAAAAAAGATATTTTGAGTTATAGATGTAAGAAGAAGAGCGCATTTTACAATTGTTTTGTTATTATATTGAGAATGAAAATTGACACAACATTTAAGGAATTTCACGTTAAGGTATTTAATACGGGTAAGCTAGAAATACCGGGTGTTCAAAATGAAACAATATTTAATATGTTGCTAGAAGAAGTAATTAAAACATTACAACCACATATTAGCGATAAATTGTCCTATAAACCGAACACAGATGAAACTGTTCTTATTAATTCAAATTTTAATTGTGGTTTCTTTATCAATCGCGAGGCACTATTTGATATCTTAAAATTTAAATATAATATTCAAGCTATCTACGACCCTTGTTCATATCCAGGAATTCAGTGTAAATTTTACTATAATCCCGACATAGGAATACAAAATGGGTGTCAGATATCTGAAGAAAAAAAACATTTATATAAAAATATTAAAGAAGTTTCGTTTATGATTTTCAGAACAGGTAGCGTATTAATTGTCGGTAAATGTGATGAAAATGTTCTTATGATAATTTATGATTTCCTTAAAATTATACTAAATAATGAATACAAAAATATTTGTCAAAAATATTCACTAGATGATGAGGGTAAAACTTTTGGCGTTAAGGATAAGATTAAAAAGACAAGACGTAAGAATATCACAATTGAAGTTAGCTCATAAACCAAGAAATAAATTTATCCGGTGAATCTTGAAGCTTATGTGTAAAATCTTGTGATAAAAATTTATTTAAGAAATTATTGTGTAATAATGTTTGGTTCTTAATAATTTTTTTAATGAATAATATAGATGCTTCTAAGAACATTTCTGAATTATCTATTTTATCAGCAAAATTGTCAATTATATTGCTAACAATTTTAATATTTGATTTATTTGGCAAAGAATTTAGTTTTTTATAATTTTTTTCGACATTATTTATTTTTGTGACATCTATATTAAAATCATTAATTATTTTAATTAACATCGTTCTGTAAACTTCAATATAATCGTTTATAATATTTATTTTTAATCGTGTATAATCAGTTAATTCTTCATTAGTTTTTTTAAATTCATTATTTACGTCAAAAACGGTTTTTTTATAGACATAAGTTGTGGCATCTCTCGAGCTTAATTGTAAGAACATTTTTTCATCTTCTGATATTTGACCTATAAACTCAACATAAAGATAAAAGGCCTTTTGGCTATGAAAATATGTTAAATCTAAATTTTTTGTGCTTAATAATATATTGTTAAATACATTTGTTATTGTGTCTAATCCTCTTATAATAATAAAACGAGTAAATGATGTATTCTTTATTTTAATATTTTCTGTTATGAATTTAAAATATTGAACAAATAAATCTCCCACTTTTTCAACTACATCTGTAATTTCAGAATCCAATTCTTTTTTGTAATTTTCGGCATTATGTAATGAATAATTTATTTCTTTATTTACAAAACTCTTCATATTATTTATTTTTATTATTTAATAATGTTTATATTAAAATACTTTTTAATATATAAGTATTTAAAGACTTAAAATATTAAATTATATAAAATATGTCTGAACAAAAACCTACCCAAAAGACTGAAGCAGCACCTTTCAATTATAGATTGCCTTCAGATGTTACGATGAAGCACGTTAGTAAACTTGCCATTGTTGAGGACAAGCCAATTATGTTGGATTATTGGACTTCTTCACTTGACAAAAAAGCTCTTGTTGGGGCCAGAGATAACGGTGAGAAATTGTTAGTAAAGAGTGAAGATGAATATACATCGACTATTCAAAAGTTTTATAAATCTGGAACTGAATATATTATTATTACTGAGAACTCTATTTACATTGTAGCAAGTGACATCCCCACCAGAAAAATTTCTTAATCAACCTTTAAGAAAGGTTGAGCCAAAATAAAATTCAAAAAACCCTCAATTATTTTTATATTTAAAGTATATTTTGTTTATAATAAAATTGATTGTGATTTAGCACTTAATAATATAACCAATCTTGTATTATTAAATGTCGACAGCTGAAGATGTATTTCATTTATACGAGCGTAATTCTCGTCATTATTATGATAACTTAGAAGAAGATTCAGAAATTATACAAAATGTATTACCGTTAACAATTGGAGAGCAAGATGTTCCGTGTAATTTTAAGATTAAATGCTATGTTAAACCTGGAGAAGAATGTCCTATTTGTTATGAAGAAGTTAAGACAAAATCTACAGCTTATATCACAAATTGTGGTCATACATATCATAAAAAATGTATATTTGATTATTTACAGAGCAAATGGCTATCAACTAAATACACAAGTGTTGCAAGATGTCCAATGTGTAGATGCTCGCTTGGTCACCCTGAATTTGTTCAACGGTACAGATCCAGTTATTTCTCCTATACCTATAGTGACGATAATGGTTTAGATAAATTAGAAGATTTTTGGATATCAAATGAATATAAGATGCCTAACTTTTGTAGTAATGGCTATGATCATTACTTAGGAATGAATAAAGAATGTGAGTTTTGTAAAACATATAGAGAGAAAGGCATAGAATGTTATGAGTTATAAGAATTTATACAAATTTATAAGAATATTTAAAATAAATTTTTAGATGTAATTAATTTTGATAATTATATAATTTTTTAATTATTTAGTATATATAAAATGTCAAGATTAGGAAATGGAAGTAATTCAAATGGTCAATTTTGGTATGGAAGTTCAATCAATTTTCCGGGGTTTTTATACAAGAAAAATGTCGGAGTAGGTGGAAGAAGAAGCACTAAATTTGCTGCTGGAGGTAACGCTACAACAAATAATTCAACATATTTATACAATAAATATAAGCCAGGTGTAAATGGTGTTGGAGCATCAAGTATATCAAACAGAAGAGCGAAGAATAGACACGCAACTATATGTACAGGTCAAAATAATTGTAACCCTTGCTATATGACATTAGGACAATATAATAACTTTTTGTATAATCCAAATGGGTTTTATCCGTGTTTAACTTAAATTAATAGTTATAATAATGGAGGTAATAGTGGAAGTAATGGTTCAAATTTCAACCCAAATATAATTAAAGATAATATAATTAAAGTTCCACTTCCTCCAAATTTACCGTCTGGGGGAAGCGGTGAATTAAATTTAGATGATTTATTAAATGGATTAATTTAAATAAATACATTTTTATTGCTAATTATAATATAAAATAGTTTATAGTATAATTTATAAATTATAATTTAGATTAAATAATAATAAACTTTATTTTGATACAAAACCAGTCATATGTTTTGATGGATTAATAAATTGCCCTTTTGTTACTGGTTGTGGAGGGAAATATGGTCTATAAAAATGATTATTATATTTAACATTTGCGTCATAAAATGCTACCTTTCTTGGCGCATTATAAGAGTAGTTATAATTTGTAGTTGGTCTGAATCCAGCACTTACAGGTGTTTGAGCAGGATTAATATTTAAGAAAACCATATTATCGTAACTTTTTTTTACCGCGTTAGGATTTGTATTACATTGTGATGCGTAATTATACCAATAATAGTGCGTGACGCCAATACTAGGTGCTGTTCCCATTTTCATTGGTCCGGAAAATGTGTTATTATCAATATTATTTACATAAGACTTAATACTTCTAATTCTATGAGGTCTGCCTGCCATTTATATATATCCACTTTTAAAAAAAATCCACTTTTAAAATCCACTTTTAAAATCCACTTTTAAAAAAGTGGAGCAAAAATATGAGTATAATTATTTAATTTATCCTAAATAATTCACCTTTACCCTAAATAATATTTAAGTATTCTAAATTATACCTAAATATTTTAAAAGCCTCCTCTGGGAATTGAACCCAGGATCTTCAGTTTACAAGACTGACGCAATACCACTATGCAAAAGAGGCATATGTGCTTTGAACCGGGATTGAAGCAGTGACTTCAAGATCTTCAGTCTTGCGCTCTCCCAACTGAGCTATCAAAGCATAATATTATAATTTAACTCTTTTAAGAGTAAAAGGTGGATTTACGGACACTAGGAATCGAACCCAGGTTGTATGATTGGAAATCACATAGTCTACCATTGACTTATATCCGTGGGCGTCTGCCCGGAGTCGAACCAGGTACTAAAAGGCATACTACACGAGACATGGCAAATAGTTATTCTGCTATTAAGCTACAGACGCAAAGGTGGGGAAGGGACTTTAATAATTTTTTCTATTCTTGGTGATTATGTAAATTTATTATCTTATGTAATAAACTCCATAATTCTTAATAATTTACCTAAACTAATTTAAACAGCAAAAATACCTAAAAACAGCGAAAGAAAATTTATATGAAAATACTAATTAAATACTTTACAATAAAATACAAACAAACCAAATATACAAACAACAAATATATAAACAATATAATATACAAAAAATATAATATATAAGGCGCTCAAACTCTAAAACTTACTATATTTTATAATTAGCAAATTAATGTGAGAATTAACTCAAACATTTTACAGAGGACGCTATACCTTTATTTTAAAGATGCTACTACGCTTCATACTACTATGCTTCAATCATTTAGACTTACTATGCTTCAATAAAACCTTTACTATGCTTCAATCATTTAGACTTACTACACTTCAATTTAATTATTTACTACACTTCAATCAATAAAATTTACTACACTTCATACTACTACGCTTCGCATAAGATAAATTACTTTGCCTGATAACAAAGCTTATCCAGGAAACACCTAATGACATACAGTATGTGCACATACATCTAAAGAACCGTATGACTAACGAATACAAAACCAAGAATAGTAGGGCCGTCCCAACCCCACCATATTTAATTAATATAATGTCTTTAAGTTGTTTTAGTGTTAAATATTATATTATTTATTATTATTTATCGCCATTTATAATTTTTTATTTTAGTTAAAATAATTTATTTTCGTTAGTATTAAGAATATTTATTTGTTATAAATATTATAAATGAAAACTGTCGACAAAATTTTTATAATTAATTTAGATGAGAGAAAAGACAGATTAGAACATTTTTTTGAACAATGTAATATTCATAATATTTCTACTGAAAAAATAGAGAGATACTCAGCAATAAACGGAAAAACCCATAATTTTACAAAAAACGAGCTTGATATGTTTAAAAATGCTGAGTTTAATGTTAATATATTAACACCTTATATAATTAAGAAAAAACTGATGGGTAATCAATTAAGTCACTATAATATTTTGCTTGAAATGAAAAATAAAGGCTATGATAACATATTAATTTTTCAAGATGATGTTATTTTAAAAGAAGGATTTATTGATTATATTAATAAAATTATAAATGATATTCCAAATAATGCCGAAATAATAAATATTGGAATGCACCAGAAAGCATATTACGAGGATTTTCTACCATATGACTTAACGATCAATTCAATAGATAATTCTTTTGTAGATGAACAAATTACAGAGTTTGTATATAGATATAAAGTTTGGAACTCTGAATCAGGTTATAGATTAAACCCTGCTTCATTAGCATATATTGTTACTAAAAAAGGATGCTATAATTTATTAGAACATTTTAATAAAAATGGATTTTTATATGCTACAGATTGGAATTATAATTTATACTTACAATCTAAAAATATATTTTATGGCAGCAAATATGTATTGGCAACTGGAAACAATAAATTTGGCTCAGATATTTTTGTGAATACTGACAATTATTTAATGGAAGAATTAATAGATATTAATATTCATTACATAGACAAAAACACAACACATTCTTATTTTGGGTTATATCAAGAATTATTTGAACCCATAAGAAAAACAGCCAAAAATATTTTGGAAATAGGTGTTGGTGATTTTGGATCAAAAAATGGAGGTAGTATATTATTGTGGAAATTATTTTTTAAAAATGCTGATATTCATGCTGTTGATATTATATCCGAAAATAGAGTTTATGATTTAGTATTACAAGACAATAAAATTAAAACATATTTGGAAACAAACGCATATGATTTAAATTTTGTAAATAATTTTAAAGAAAACAATACATTTTTTGATGTTATAATAGATGATGGACCACATACGTTCGAATCGCAACGTAATTTTATTAAATTGTATTCAAACTTACTTACTGAAAATGGCATTTTAGTTATTGAAGACATACAAGACATTGAGTGGGTTAAAAAATTTAAGGAAGAAACACCTGATCACCTTAAAAAATATATTCACGTATATGATTTAAGACACATTAAAAATAGGTATGATGATATAGTATTCGTAATAAACAAAAATATTATAAACGATAAAGAAAATCAAATGTATAATGACATCAATATTCCAATTGTAATTTCTTACGAAAATGAAATAACAAATGTAAACTCTCTTTTATTTAAAAAAACTCTTGAAAATAACGATTGGGACTTTAAATTTATTGGAGAAGGAAGAGAATGGAAAGGTTTTAACGATAAAATATTAGGATATTATGATGAATTAAACACATATCATGATGATAAGGTTATTATTTTAACGGATGCAAGAGATGTTTTTTGCTTAAGAAACCCTTGTTTTCTAATTGATACAACTAAAACTATAATTGAAAATAAAATTATAGTTAGTTGTGAACTATTTTTAGCAGGGCATATGAATTGGTCAGATAAACAAATTGACGAAGCATTAAAAAAAGATAAAGATTTTTTTTGGCAAGGTATACCGGTAGATAATTATTGGAATTATTATGGTAAGAAAGATAGTTTACCTATTAGAAAATATTTAAATTCAGGACTAATCATTGGTAAATGTAAAATGCTAAAACAAGCCTTAAAATGGATTATAGATAACGATTACACGGATGACCAATTAGGATTTTCGAATTATGCTAATAAATTTCCAGAACTAGTTCATTTAGACTATGACGCAACTTATTTACACACTTCAACAACATTTGTAAATGGTTCATTATATAATTATGATGTTCAAAAAATTGACTCTCCAACATTTACAGAATTATTTGGCTTATCAGCATTTTTTTTACATGTTCCTGGAATTACTATGTGTAAGGGACAAAAAGCAGTTTACGATTGTTTATATAAGTTATTTGATACAAATATGATTAAAAATATGTATTCCTTATATAATGTTGTTCCACAAGATCTCAATAATTTTAACAAGTATTTTATATCAAACGATACTTAATATTAAATAAAAAATAAGTTATTTTTTATTTAATATATTATTAAGCATAATTATATGAATATTTTCACCGTTACAAAATTTAGGTATCCTAAGACTATTGAAGAATCATTTTTTGCAACCACTAAGGGAAACTACAATTTTTTTTATGATCACGATAAAACATATGAATTGTTTTTAAAGGAAAATAATATTGAAAATTTTGATATTAATAAATTTAATAACATTAAAAATGGCTTAATTAAAAAATTTGTTTTTATATTTTATGTTTTATATTGTCAAGGTGGGTTTTATATAGACATTAATGTTATTCCCAATAATAATGTGAATAATATAAGTTTAGAGAATAGTGTTTTTTATTGTGTAAAATCTATTATGAATACAGAAAATCTTTTTTTAGGAATATTGGGGTCTAGCAAAAAAAATAAAATGCTACTAAATATTATAAATAATTTATTCGAATATGACGCAAAAAACGATGGTTTAAGTTCAAAAATAATGCACGATATTATTAGAAACAGCGATACAGAAAATGTTATAGTTTATTTAAATGAAAAAATAAACAACAATAATTGTGCTTCAACTGTAAATGCTCTAGGTGAGACAATATTTGACCATTATTATAATCCATCATATAGCTATACTGGCATACCTTTTCAAACAAACAAAATAACTAAAAACACTAATTTAAAAGACATAAAAATCGGAATTACATTGTTAATTTTTGACAAAGTTAATTCATTTTTTTCAAACGGAATTAACCAAAACAGCTTGTTTTTATGCGAACTACTATTAAATATTGGATATGACGTTTATTTTATTGTTGAAGATACCAAATTATTTACAGTAAGTGAAGATATCTTATCAGAAATTTTTTATGACAGTAGATTTAAATATAAAAAATATTCAGAAATTCTTTATTCAGAATTTAATATTATAATTACACTTAGTTTTTCTTATGGCGAAACATTCATATATAATTATTTAAAATATTTAAATACAAAACACATTGGTTATTTTTGCGGAAATAGTTATATTATTGAGACAGAAAAAATACTTTATAACCAACATAAAAGTAAACAAAGCGATGAGTTTGATTTTACTATTAATGGACTTCCAAAATATGATCAAATATGGTCAATACCTCAAATGAGTGAAACTAATTTACATTTTTGGTCTATATTATATCGCTGTAAGTGTATTGAGGTGCCATTTATTTGGTCAACTAACGCAATTAATTTAGCAGCTAAGGCAAATGGTTGTAATGAAATGGATTTATATTATAAAAATAGAGGTCCCGAAAAAAAAATTGCTATATTTGAACCAAATATTAGTATAATGAAATGGTGTTTACCTTCCATATTAATATGTGAAAATGCTTACCGTAAGAATAAACTAATTAAACATTTATATATAACAAATATAAATTCATCAAATACTGTTGATTTTAACTTAAATCAATTTAATAAAATTCTTGCTCCATTAGACTTAATTAAAGATAAAAAATGTTCAATCGAAACACGCTATAATACACTATATTTTATGAGAAATCACTCCGATATAGCAGTTTCACATCAATGGGGAAATCCATTAAATTATTTATACTTTGATTTAGCGTGGACTGGTTGGCCAATAGTACATAACGCTTATTTATGTAAAGAAGTCGGTTATTTTTATGATAACTTTAATTTAAATGATGGGTCTAGTATTTTAGAAAATATATTAACTGAACATGACAAAAATATTGATAATTACTTGGTTAAAAATCGTGAAGCAATCGATAAATTTTTACCTAGCAATAAGGATTTACAGGAAAGTTATAAAAAATTAATAGTTAATTTATTTGATTATTAAATATTTTATTTTAAAAAAATAAAATATCTATATGATTTATAATGGCAAAACAAATAGATACTTCTTGGGTTACGTCACACGAATCTTTTGTTTCTAATACAATATCTTCTCACCTTACTGAAATTTCAGACAGAACTTTAGCTGATAATTCACTATCAACTGTTCTTTCTACAGAAATTTCTAACAGAATTTCAGGCGACACTTCTTTAGCCAACTATGTGTCAAATGTTGTTGTAGGTTTAGCTCCAGACACACTTAATACTTTAGCTGAATTGGCAAGTGCTTTAAATAATGATGCGTCATATGTATTTAACTTAAGTAATGCCTTAAGTAACGAAACTTCAAACAGAATTTCTGGAGATAATTCTTTGTCTCTTGGTCTTTCTTCAGAGGTAAGCAATAGAACATTTATGGATAACGCTAATTTAACTGGCTTTTCTAATTCAACAATTGCTTTAAGTGATTTCGGTAATAATTGGACAGCTAAAGATTCTAGTAGAGAATGGAGAAAAGTATCAATATCATCTTCTGGTCAATACCAAACTGCTGTTGTATATTTGGGTCAGATTTATGTGTCTAGTAATTTTGGTAATACTTGGGCACCTAAGGATTCCAGTAGAGCTTGGCATTCAGTGTCAATATCATCATCTGGACAATACCAAACTGCTATTGAACCTAGTTTTAAAATTTACGTATCTAATAATTTTGGTAACACTTGGACAGCTAAAGATTCCAACAGAATGTGGTGGGAAGTATCACTATCATCTTCTGGCCAATACCAAACTGCTGTCGAAAGGCATGGACAAATTTATGTGTCTAGTGATTTCGGTAATACTTGGACAGCTAAAGATTCCAACAGAGTTTGGCATTCAGTATCTTTATCATCATCTGGTCAATATCAAACTGCTGTTGTTCACGGTGAACAAATTTATGTCTCTAGTGATTTTGGTAATACTTGGGCACCTAAGGATTCCAACAGATCTTGGGTTTCAGTATCATTATCGTCATCTGGTCAATACC
>Ga0194130_10003654_pt1 | contig 20384 bp, 16 predicted proteins | sample TA2KigsurfametaG_FD_160084 | JGI IMG/M metagenome (GOLD analysis project Ga0194130, IMG submission 160084) | Freshwater microbial communities from Lake Tanganyika, Tanzania - TA2015050 Kigoma 12 surface | ecosystem: Environmental > Aquatic > Freshwater > Lake | place: Tanzania: Lake Tanganyika... | reverse complement strand
TGACAAAGGAGCTCCAGCGGAACCGATCACCGGGTTGGAGGGAATCCTCAAGCGAGAGCCAGGGCTGAAGACAACTCTGCAGCAGATCGAAAAGCAGTTCGGCGAAGGCTCGATCATGCCCCTTGGAGGCGAAGCGTTGTTGAAGGTGGAGTGCATCAGCACAGGCTCTCTTTCGCTCGATCTAGCGCTCGGCGGAATGGGGTTGCCTCGCGGCCGGATCATTGAAGTATTCGGTCCGGAATCTAGCGGTAAAACAACCATTGCATTGCATGTTTGCGCCGAAGCACAGAAGGCAGGGGGAATCGCTGCGATCGTCGACGCCGAGCACGCATTCGACCCGAGTTGGGGAAAGAAACTAGGTGTGGATCTTGGTTCGTTGCTCGTCAGCCAACCCAGTAGTGGCGAAGAAGCCATGCAGATCACCGAAATGCTGGTCAAGAGCAATGCGGTTGACGTCGTCGTCATCGACTCCGTTGCAGCGTTGGTCCCGAGACAGGAACTCGAAGGGGAAATCGGGGATTCCCACGTCGGCCTTCAAGCTCGTTTGATGAGCCAATCGATGCGTAAACTCACAGGTGCGATCGCTCGTAGCAAAACGGCCGTGATCTTCATCAACCAAATCCGAGAGAAGATCGGTGGAATGAGCTACGGTTCGCCCGAAACCACTCCTGGTGGTCGCGCTCTCAAGTTCTATGCTTCGTGCCGGATCGACGTCCGTCGAATCGGGCAACTCAAGGATGGCGAAGAAGTCGTGGGTCAGCGCGTGAAAACCAAGATTGTGAAGAATAAAGTCGCACCTCCATTCCGCGTTGCGGAATTCGACATGATGCACACCAACGGCATCAGTTACGAAGGTGATTTGATCGACATGGGATTGGCTCACAAAATCCTGAGCAAGAGCGGAGCGTGGTTCAAGTACGGAGAGACGTACATCGGCCAAGGCAAAGAAAAGTCCCGAAATTTCCTGATCGAAAACAAGGATGTGGCTCAGGAGATCCGAGAAGCCATCGTCGCTGCAGGTGGCTATGCCGGCCCCGAAGGCCCAGCAGCGGCGGAAGAAGCCGAAGAAGAAACCGCCGATTCCTAACAAACCCGTCGATATCATCGGTCTGGGCCCGACGTGGCCCAGACCTTATTCGACAGGATCAACAGGATCAATTGCCACGCTATCTCTGACAGCTATCTCAAATACCAGGTATCTCCGAAAGCACGGTTTTCGCCGACTCTCGATCGAGAATCACAAGGCCAACCGCCGTCGATATTGTCCCACCGGGCTCATCCGTCCGATCTCTCCCATCATTGCGGGTAGTTCGATCGTTTCTCACGGATCAAGTCTGCCTCTCAAGTTTCCATAAACTTGATTGGGATCTCACTGTGCGGGTCATCCAACACGATCGCTAATTTCCCAGCGAGCAGGTCGTCCAACTCTCGGCCGACTATATCCGCACGCCAACCCCTCAACAAGCTTGGCGGGTTCTCGGGATCACTTTCGTTCGACAACCGATACTGCACAAAATCGCGGAGATCATCCGATGTCGCCACCAGCATCGGCGCCATGTGCTTTTGATGGCAAATGAAAGCCATCGCCGCTGATAGAAACTGCGTCAACATGCTCGCAGGTTGGCCTTTTCCATACCGGTGCTTGCGAGGCCAAGCCGGTGGAGGATGCTTGATCGCATCCTCGATCACGTTCGACAACTCCGGAATCAACTGACGCGTGTTCCGATACTCCATGCCACGCAGGGCCGAGACTCTCCGTGGATCTGCAGAACCGCGACGAGCAAGCTCAATGATCAAATCGTCCCGAAGAATTTTGCGAGGAGGCAAGTTCCGTTCGCGAGCTCGATTGTCCCGCCAATTCCAAAGGCCACGAGCAATGCTCAAGGACTGACCAGAGAGTGCAGAGATGCCACTCAAACGGTGCCAATTCTCACTCGCCTCCAGTTCTGAAAGCTCTTCTTGACGCAGGTGGGTCTCTTCGGCCAACCACATCAATCGCCCATGCTTGCGAAGCTTCTCCGACAAATGCTTGTAGATCCGTATCAAGTCGCGCACGTCTTGTGCGGCGTACTCCAACTGCTGGCTCGAAAGTGGCCGGTGCCTCCAATCCGATCGGGTTTCTTCCTTATCCAGGGTCTTGCCGACGATCCTTTGGACCAATTTCCCATAAGAGGCTGGGTACTCAAACCCATTGAATCCAGCGGCGACTTGAATATCGAAAAGGTTAGGGATCCGTTTGCCAGTCGCTCGGTAGCAGAACAAAATCTCCTCGCGCCCCGCATGCACAACCACGGTTCGCTGAGGTTCCACCAATAGATTCCAAAAAGGACTCAAATCATCGATTTCCAACGGATCGATGATGGCGATATGGTTTTCCGTGGCAACTTGCAACAAACAAAGGAGCGGACGATAGGAGTCTTCCGCAACAAATTCCGTATCGAACGATATCAACGACTCCTTCTCCAACTGCTCGCACAATTGGTGGAGGGATTCCTGAGATCTGATATAAAGGAAATCGGTGCTCAAACTCGAACCTACCTGATTCGAAACGTGAAAATTTGAAAAACTCCATTGTTGTACCCGCAACACTGGCCATCGACAACGAGAGCCAACCCAATCCGGTGGATAAACCCGCACAATCCAATACTTTCGCTGCGATGAAGACTGCGAGTGTTCCGCAAGTAGCAAACGGTAACGGTGCTTCCTTGGGAAAACGTATCGCAAGCACTTCGCTATTGGTCAGTGTGCGGTCCCCCGATGAGATCGATTTGGTCCGTTCCCGCAGAGTCGACTGGATCGACCTGAAGGACCCCGACAAGGGTCCCCTTGGCCGCCCAGCGTTGAACATGGTCCGTGCATTTCGGGACAAACTCGTGTTCGAAGAGGGACGGGAACGAGCGTCCGGAATCACCGATGGATCGTGCGGTCATCCGGAAAACACTTTCCGTTCGTCACAGTACCGCTGGAGCATCGCCGGTGGAGAACTGAAGGATTGGGACATCCACGCAGACCAGGCTTACCTCGAATCACTCGGAGATTTCGGAGCGATCAAATGGGCACTCGCCCAATACAATTCCGACACAAGTTGGCAATCCAAGGCGGGCGAGTTGGCGAGTCGGTTGCCACGTCGCGACCAAGCGATCCTCGTCCATTACGCCGACCATCCGGCAGTCAATGCTCCAGACTGGAACGCAACGTTACAGGCTACACGACAACTGAATTTGAAATACCTATTGATTGATACCGCGATCAAAGATGGGCGTACCTTGATGGATTATTATGCGCCGGAGAATCTAACGGCCATGATCGCGACGGCCGCCACCTGGGGGATCGATGTGGCTATCGCAGGCTCCATCCCATTGGACTCTATCCCATCGCTTGTTAGTGTAGGCGCGGCATGGATCGGTGTTCGAGGCGCTGTCTGCTCTGGTAAATCCCGATCCTCACCGATATCTCCGGAAAAGCTCGATCGCGCTGTCGCTTTCGTCCATACCTCTGGTACAACAGTTCATGCCTTTGGTACAACAACGGGATCGAGCCGATAGCGTAATTAAGGATTGGAAAACCAGTTCGGTCGCGGATGATCTTTTTCTCGAAGGGATGCGGACATGTCTTCTGGTAGCCAACGCGAACAACCAACAGGTGTCATACGCCAGGGGAATCGAGTCGTCGGCTGCATTGTGATGCCTGAAGCGGACGATGTCTTCATTCGCGAGTTCAACCATTGCTATGGTCAATTGCGATTGTCGGTCGCCAGCACCCCCAACCCGATTCCAAAAACCACCGATCCGAATACATTCCAACTACCGACATGGTTTCGGCATGTGTGGCATTCGGTGCATCCCGAACCTATCGTAGAGACTAGCGCCTGTCTTCCATCCTCAGAGTCAAACAAGCCGACGGCGAGCTTGATAGACAAAAGCGGTATCTCGGCGTCACCAACCGCTAATGCTGTTCCTTTACCAACTGAGAAACCATCGAACTTCTCGAAGAGCACTGAGTCCACGAATGCAGCTGGTGCCAAGTCGAAACCGAGAAGGCGGAAGCCTTCCGAGCCCCGCCGGAACACCGAAGAAGGCTAAATTCATTTCTTCACCCTAATCTTCTCATCAATCTAATCTCCCCTTTTATCGTAAGGTTCACTCGAACGGTTGACCCTCTTTTAAGCACAAGGGGATCGCCAGAAAAATCAACGCAAACGGCAATCTCGACCAGGCCGCGAACGCTTCTCCAAATGGCACGACCCGAAACGAAGGTATTGCTGTGCTCCCGCCACTCTCCCGCGGTCGAGTTCTAAACCGTCGACGCGTTCTAACCCGTCGAGCCATTGTCAACTCACTTCGTCCAGGTTCCACGAACGAAACGGATGCAAGCAAATGGAGAGTGAACCAGAAAACTATTCGTCACTCAAAATTGACGAAGCCGATCAAATCGACGAATTGGTGGGGCGATACGATGAACTCCTCCTTGAAATCGAGGACCTCGGGAAAGAAATCGAAGCGATTCTCGGCCAAGTCACCGCGATCCAACAGGCAAACCCAGAGGTCCTAGTTGACTTCGGTGCACCCACCAGCCATAACTCATTGAGCAGTTTGGCCTCCGTCGGGGTGCCGACCGTATGTCGAAACGACATAGTTTCGTGAGGTTTCGCCATTGCAATCCACGGTTGGCGCCGCCCTATTCCAACCTCCCGCCCTACTCCAACCTCCCGCCAAACTGCACCCTCCCCGTAAACGAAACCTACCATCCCGTCCTGCCTGAGACTCGGTCGGCAACGATCCGCTGTATCGTCAGGTTGGATCCCACCTCCAAACGGTAGTCAACACATGGACTCTCGCGCCGCTAGAAGGCTGGCTCGCTTCCAAGAACAAGCGGACAACTCTCGTCCCACCACGACTGCGATCCAAGTTGTATTGTTACTCTTGTTTGCAATGCCGTCGTTTGCCCTGGGACAACTTGCGGCACTTCACGAACAGATTGACCAGTCGCTTTCGCAATCCCAGGAATGGCTTCAGGCGGCCCAACAACCGGAGAGCATGAGCCTGCGAAGGCTCTCGTTGGATCTACGTAATACCATTCCCACCCAAGAGGAACTCGACGCATTTTCCAGCGAGCCCGCGGAAGGGCGATGGGAACGATGGATCGATCGATACCTCAGCGATCCGCTTCATCGTGAGCGCATGGTCGACTGGCTCGATAAAGGTTTGATGCAGCGGAGGGCTTTCCAAAACGTCGATCGACCAACGTGGATCCGTTATCTGCGAGATTCTGTAGACGCCAATCTCCCGATCGATCAGATGATGCGTGAAATGATTCAGAGTGTGTGGTGGGATAAAAGCCAACGCGGTCAGCAACGATTCTACTTGGACCGAGGTGGCGACTCGCACGCGATCGCGCGAGATCTCGGCCGCGTTTTGTTCGGTCGGGATATGCAATGCGCCCAATGCCACGACCACCCGCAACTCGACGACTATTTGCAAATCGACTACCACGGTCTTTTAGCCTTTGTCTCTGCGGGTTCCATGGTCGAAGGCAAAACCACCGATGACAAAGGTGCCGAGCAAAAACTGCAGATGTACATCGAGCGGGCTGCAGGCGACGCACCGTTTGAATCGGTGTTCAACAAAGGAGTCTCATTCCGAACTGCAAGCCGCATGCTGGAGAGCCCAGAGAAACTCGAACCGTATTTGGCACCGGATGCTCGTTATCAGCCAACAGCTATGCCGGGGACCTTCGCTGGTGTCCCTGCGCCGCCGGTCTCCAGCCGCCGCGTATTGCTTGCGGCTCAACTGACCAGCGAGAATCGAACCTTTGCAACAAATTGGGCCAATCGGATTTGGGCAATCATGTTCGGACGAGGACTGGTCCACCCGCTCGACATGCACCATTTCGACAATCCTGCGAGCCATCCAGAATTACTTCAGAAATTAACCATAGCCCTGATCGAAGCCAAATTCGACATCAAGCCGGTATTGCGTCAGATCGCTCGCAGCCAAGCCTACCGGCGGGGGCGTATGACACCGCTCCACCAAACCCTCGACAGCGATTCTGTTATCGCAGCCGGCCCTGAAATGCGCAAGCAATGGGGCGACCACGTTCAATCGGTGTTAGCATCCCACAAGGGCCGGATCGAACGAGCCGATGGAATCGTTAACGCTCATCACTCTACGATGGAAACCGCATCGAACGCGTGGCGAGAGGTCCAAAAGGAACGCGTTACACTTCGGCTAGAACTCGATGGGGCTGAGGCCAAATTCCAAGATGCACACAAGAAATGGAATGATGCCGTTGCCGCGGCTGACAAGGCCAAAGGTGCCCATGCAGCCTTAGCGCAAAAAGTTCAATTGATCGACGAAGCTGCCCAGAAGCTTGAGCAAGCCAAATCGATTGGCGATGACCCTGAAATCCAAGCGGTCGTCGCATCGACAAAGGCCAAGGCGGAAGCATTGCGACCTCAGTTAGCCCCGCTCGAACAAGCGTCCACAGCGGCAGCGACCGCTCGCGATACCGCAGCTCAGGTCAAAGAAGGTGAACGTGTCAATTGGCAATCCGTCGTCGCTAAATTGCAGCCCGTCGAGGAGCGACTTTTGCAAGCTGACTCAGCGATGGTCCAAGCGAGAACAGAATACCAAACGGCCCGCCGCAATGCAGCTTGGCTCCGCGAGGACCAAAACCGCTGGGAGCGACTCTCGGAATGGTTCTCGATCTCTGCCAAAGTGCACGACGCGGAATCCCAATTACTGCAATTGGCAGACATTAAGCGCGCAGCTGGTGAGAAGCTCAAGGCATTGGGAGATGCGATGGTCGCATCCGAACAGTCGCTGGCCATCGCTCAAAAAGAGCATACGGAATACGGTGCACTCATCACTTCGAAAACCGCAAACATGTCCGAGGTGATCTCCCAACGCGATCGTTTGACATCGGCTGCAAAGGCATTGGCTGACGCGAGTGGATTGGTCTCCAACGCCGCAAATGTGGATCCCGCCAAACAGGAACTCGAAGCGGCTATCGCTTCCCGCACCACGCAGTTGACTACCTTGGAAACCGAACTCGCCTCCATGAAGACACAAGCGTCCGCACTGGAATCCAAAGTGAACTCTGCAGCTCAGTTGATCGCGAAGTCGAAGGGAGACATCCAAGGCGTTCACGTTGAACTGCAAGCGATCGACACCAAGCATACCAGCGTACAAATGTTGAAAAACGCGTCTCGGGAGCAATGTGCGGTACTAAGGACTGAGGTTGAATCGGATCTACAAGCCGTGGGCGCGGTAGCTGCCGAGCGTGCGTTGAGCCCAGAGCAATTCGGTTGGTCGATATTGGTCGCTACCAACGTTTTCGCCGGCTACCTACAGAACGAAAGAAATGAACTCGACAAGAACGCTCCGCTTGCACCGGATGCACCAGCCGAGCAAAAAGCGGCGAGAGAACTTCAAGTCACACGCGGGGCCATCGATAAACTGCAACCGAGCGTCGACAATTTTTCCCGACTGTATGCATCAGGTGTCGGCCAAACGGCAGACGAGTTTTTTGCATCCCCGGATCAAGCCCTCTATGTTGCCAATGGAGGGGCTGTACACAGTTGGGCAGCACCCAGTGGGAGCAATATTTCGTCGAGATTGGTTCAAACCACAGACGTCCAACAAGCGGCTAAACTATTGGTGTGGGGGTTGCTTTCGCGCGAGCCTCAGCCTGAAGAAATGCGTTTGATCTCCGAAGAGATCGCCAAGAGCGGGGAAGCAAAACCGGCTGTTGTGCAAGAGTTGGTATGGAGCATACTCGCAGGAGTTGAGTTCCGCTTATATCCGTAACCGAAGGGCATGATCCCAGCCAACTTGCCATGGAAAAGCTGGGCACAGTTCATTAGAGGAACGAGGAGCATCGCTATGAAGATTGCTAAATACGCGTGTGGTTCGATGGACCACATCGTCAATCGACGCAGGTTTCTATCGGGAGTCGCCGGCACTGTCGCATCGACTGGGGCCATCGTCGGAGGCTTGGGGACACTCACGCAGGGAATCGCTGCCGCCGAAATACAGCGCAAAGACATGCGCGTAGTGGTCTTCAACATGCACGGTGGACTGAGCCAATTGGAGAGCTGGGATCCCAAACCAGGCACACGCACGGGCGGTCCGTTCCGAGCTATTCCTACGAGCGTATCGGGAATCCATATCAGTGAATTGCTCCCGATGACGGCAAAGCAGATGCATCATCTCTGCTTGCTGCGAGGCGTGAATACCTCCGAGGATGATCATGGCAAAGGGGCTTACATGATGCTAACAGGCCGACGGCAAACACCTTCGGCTGATTTCCCGCAGATCGGATCCGTCGCAGCAAAAATGTTGCATGACGACCAATCGGGACTGCCGGGACACATCGTGGTTACACCGGGTGGCGGTGGGGGACGCGGCAATGAAGCCGCCTATTTGGGCCCAAAGTTTTCCAGCATAAGCTTGGGTGGGGATAAACCACCACAGAACTCGAACAAACCCGACGCGTTGTCCGATGAAGCTGAGAAACGCCGGCATGACATGCGGCGAAAAATCAATGAGCAGTTCCTAAACCAGCGCCGCACAGCCATTACCGATGCATACACACACTCGTACGAACAGGCGTTGCGACTGATGGAGCGCCGCGAAGTGTTCGATGTCTCCAAGGAACCTGATACTGCGAAACAACGCTACGGCAATTCCGATCTAGGCCGACAATGCTTGATGGCTCGGCGATTGCTCGAGAGCGGCGTATCATTCGTGCAAGTGACCCACTCCAATTACGACACCCACAACGACAATTTCAATTTCCACATCGAACAAGTCGGCGAGTTCGATCAAGCCTTCGCTACCTTTGTCGATGATCTTGCACAACGCGGCATGCTGGAGAAAACCTTGGTTGTGGTGCTCAGCGAGTTTGGTCGCACCCCCAACATCAACCTCTACTACGGTCGTGATCACTGGTCCAAAGCGTGGTCGATCGCCATGGCGGGAGCAGGCGTACAACGGGGGGCCGCGTTCGGAAAAACGAATGACGAAGGTACCGAGGTCATCGACGGTCAATGCGACCACGGCGATATTTTTCATACGATCCTGCGCGCGGTTGGTGTCGACTCGAGCCAATCCCTCATCGTCGATGGACGGGAGGTTCCGATTGCTGATCCGGCGGCAGAACCGATATGGAAGATTTTGGCATGATCGATTTGGACATCCAAAAGTCTCATGTCATCCACCAATGGAAAGCCGACTCGCCGTTGATTGCTTGCCGTATTTCACCTCGGGGTGACCAGTGCGTCAGCGCCGGTCAAGATTCTATGCTCCAGCGTTGGAACATCCCAAGTGGTGAAAAGGTCGTGCTCAAAGGGCACGAGAGTTGGTCGCACGCGTTGACGTACAACCCCACCGGTGATTTGCTCGTGTCGGGTGGATGTGAAGGTAGTTTGATTTGGTGGTCGATCGGGGACGCCGAACCGAAAGCGATCCGCACAATCGACGCGCACCAAGGCTGGATACGAGGGGTGGAACGCTCGCCGGATGGCCAGACGTTAGTATCCGTCGGAAACGATCGTACCATACGATTGTGGAGTACCGTCACCGGTGAAAAACTGGCCGAATGGTCCGCCCACGATCGGCACATCTACAGCGCGGCATTCCATCCTGATGGAGTGCATTTGCTAACTGGCGACTTGATGGGCAAAATCCACGTGTGGAAGCTAGCCGATCATTCGTTGGTACGGACACTCGACGGTAGCACGCTCTATGGCCCCAACCCTGGACAAGCTGCCGAGTTCGGGGGAGTGCGATCTTTAGCAATCTCTCCAAATGGCGCTGAGGTGTTTGCGGCGGGGACACACAAGGGGAGCAATCCGTTCGGTGCGGTTCACGAACCGCTGTTGCTACGATTCCAATGGTCCGATGGCGCACTCACGAAATCGCATGTGTGCGACGGGATTCCCGGTGGCTTGCTATTTCGGACATGCCCTCTCAATGACGCGACCGTAGTAAGCGTATCCGGCGGATCGACTGGGGGTATCTTGCTGTTCTTCAATGCAACCCAAGAGAAGGAAATCCATCGCGCAATGTTACCTAATATCGCACGCGACATGGACCTTCATGCAGCGACTGGGTTGGTCGCGACCGCCCACCACGACGCCCATCTACGTATCAGCGGACTCTTCGCTTAGATCCCGGCGCTCATTCGAGCCACGCGTGTTAGCAAGTGGCGACTGGACTTAGCCACCTGATATCCCCGGTGGCTAGTCATGATAAAAACCCAAAAATCCGGTCGCGATCGGTTCGCCGTAACCATCGCTTCGATACGCCACTCCACCCAGCGCTCACGCTGATGGCTTCGATGGCATTCGCTTCGCGAATGATCACTCCCACTTCGCTTCGCGAATGATCACTCCCACTTCGCTTCGCGAATGATCACTCCCACTTCGCTTCGCGAATGGGTGTTGCCTACTTGGCCATGCGGAAATTTGAACTTCACCCAATCAGGTCCCAAAACGACTCTAGGGATGGACGGTTCCTTAGAACCGGCCATCCCCGAGTACTCCCCCTGCCTCTCGTTCACAGCTTTCGCTGTTCGCTTAATAACTTCGTTTGATTTCTTTGGTTAGGCGTTGCCTTACGACCCCCAGTCGAATTTGGGTTTCGACTCAGCACTCGCCTTCTTGAGAGGCTGGCTTTCTTTAGATGCTGCCGGTTCATTCTTCTTGGGTTCGGTCGATGCTGGGGCTGCGGATGGTGTGCCACTGGCAGTGACTCGCTTGGGTGTTGCAGCAGAGTTGGCAGTCCCAGTCATCTGGGAAACTTCACCTCGGCTAACAACGCGTGGTCGGCTTGCTCCATTCTCGACGAATGTCGCTGCGTCGCGTTCCCGAGTTCGCTCGGTCGCATCCCAGTACGCTTTGTCTGGCCACAGACCTTCTTCAAGTGTGATGTTGTTGTACTCGAGCAACGAGCCTTTCAGTGTATGGACCTCGACGATCGACTTGTTGTACTCCGCCAAAGCTCGGATGTAGTTGCGCCCCGCGTTGGCTCGTGACTGTTGGGCTCGCAGTAGCAAGTCCATCACTTGCTCTGAAGATCCTTCGCCAACATTGAATCGTTCTTCTTGAAGAGCGACTAATCGCTGGGCGGATGTTAGGGCCGCGAGTTGCTCAAGCACCTGAGCGTAGTTGCTGTTCAATTCTCGTAACGTTTGCGTCAATGCAAAGCTCGCAGCGACTTCCTTTTCTTCGAGTACACAGTGAGCACGGGCGAGTTCCAGTTGCGAGTTGCGGATCGCGGCACTGGCTCGACGAGCACCGAACGCCGTCGGTGTAAAATCGACACGGAAGGCAGCTTCTTGGTAATCACCACTATTGAGTACCTCGAAGGCACTTGGTGCTGGTTGCCCAGGGCTTGGCGGGAAAGGTCCGTTGCCACCGGCCTTATCCAACAAGGAACCACCTACACCGAGCCAGCGATAGATCAGCGACACGTCAAGATCAGGAAGGATTTGATTCTTGGCGGATACAAGCTCCAATTCCTTTTGCTTAATAATCCAGCGTTGACGAATCAAATCGACGTTACGATTGAAGGCCTCATTGACCGAGTCGTTAAAATCAAATTGAGCCATACCGATGGACGGTTTGTCGGAAGGTCGGATCAATCGACCGTCGGTCGCCCCCCATCCCATCAAGAGCCGAAGGTTTTGCTCACGTCCGAACAATCCAAGTCCTTGATTATCTTGTGCTTGATTGTTTGCACCGCCTCCCAACGCCGCATCGAGTTGGGCCTGGAACTCGTGGTAGGTCACCTTGGCTTGTGCCTCAGGTGTTTCCGAGGCTCCCTTTTGCATTTTACGGTATGCAATGTGGTAGGCTCGAGCCGCACTATCGCGAGCGATCCGTGCGTTCTCCACATTCCAATAGCTTTGGTAAAGTTCCCAATACGAGTACTCGACATCGCGAACCAGGTTCCGAACCCGTTCATTGAAATCGACCAACGAGATATCCTCATTGATCCGTGCCAAAACCACCGGGATACGGTTCACCAAAGCACCGCGACCGCGGAGCAACGGTTGCTGGATTTGAGCTTCGAAGATTTGCGTGTAATCGCTCGGTACCGCCCGACCAAAGTTATTCAAACTCGCTGGCGTTTGAACGGGGATGTTGTTGTAACCATACAGCGTTTGCGATCGGAACGTCACTACGTTCCCGGAAGCGGTCCGCTTCGAGATCGCCATCTGCCCGGTGCTATCACGAGCTCGGAAGTCTTGTGGATTGAAAACGTTTCCGGAACCGACGTTTCGAGGGCGATCGGTGTTATTGTACGAGAAGAACGATGAGAACTGAGCATCGAACTCGCTCAGAGCGTCTTCCACGCCGCCGACTTGTGTGGCTTTTACGGAACCATTGGATTGAACGCGGTTCCCGCTTTGGTCGACGACAACTTGTTGAGAGTTCGTATTAGTCGCAACAATCGCTGGATCGTAGATCGTGGATAGAGCAACGCCTTGGGTTGAAAGAATCGCTGCTGCCATGTCCGGGTTAGGTCCTTGGGAACCAGGGGTCGTCCGGATGAGCTTGCTGTTGACCAGAGCGTAGGAGATGCATTGCTCAAGGGTCAGGTCGAGGAACTCGAACTTTTGATTGTCTAATGTGAGTGGCTCGAGCGTCTTGGTCGCTTCTGGAATCGGATTGATTTCCAGGTCTGGATATTCGATCTTCTGCGATTGATCGAGATAGTGAGCGAGGTCGCCACGTTCTCGAATAAAGTATGGCTGGGTAGGATGGCAACCAGCTAGAGCGATCCAGCCGATCTGAAGTCCTACGAACCATTTTTGGAAGATGCGTTTCATGAGCCAGGAGGTCCGTCCAACGGCGCTCGGTCAACACAGCCTATAGAGCCTTAGCCCAGTACAGGAACCGCCACAAGGCAATCCGAACTGAAACCAGTGTTTTCCGAAATTGGTGTTAGGCCCCCCCTAACGTGCTTGCTGGCATCGCAACCGACCGTTCCCGGACGATTCGTCTCCAACTTGCGTACCCAGTAGATCGGCAGTTGAGTTGGTAAACTTTGACGCTTACGAAAGAAATTGCGAAGAAAAAGGACTCTGCTGGGAAAACCAGGGGGTTTGGCGAAGCGGCTGAAAAAATAGGTGGTTTCTTGTTCGAGAAACCCCACCAAGTGCTAGCAAACGGAAGCGGGTTGGGTGTATCTTGCTAGCTGTTCCGCTGGCACGATCGTCGGCGGTGGCGAGTCGTGGCAGGCTGATTTATTGGCTCCGCGTACGGAGCGTAAAACTGACGGTTCACGCACGTACCCAACCCCATCTCTGGCAAGGATTTCGCATGATTCTTTCAGGTGAAGAGATACGCGCTCGGCTGGGTTCAGAAATCCAAATCTCGCCATACTCCGAGGATGCCCTGAATCCCAACAGCGTGAACTTGACGCTGCACCACGAACTCCTCGTCTACGAGGAAGTCGTGCTTGACGTCAAAGAGCCAAACCGGTTTCGGCGGATCCAGATCTCCGAGGATGGGCTAATCCTCAGCCCAGGGCAGCTTTATCTGGGCAGGACCGTTGAGTACACAGAAACCCACAATTTGGTTCCGATGATCGAGGGTAGGTCGTCGTTGTCGCGACTGGGATTGTTCGTTCATTGTTCGTCAGGCATGGGGAATGCCGGCTTCTGCGGTCACTGGACCATCGAAATGTTCGCTGTCCAACCGATTCGCATCTATGGTGGTATCCGGATTTGCCAGATCGCCTATCATGAAGTGGTGGGGACGATTCGCGAGTACTCGAGCGAAAAGTACCAGAACAACCGAGACATTCAGCCAAGCATGATGTACAAGGAGTTTAGGTATAGCCGCGAGTACGAGCAACTCCAACTCGATTTTAACGCGTTGACGGCTTCATGCCGGGAAACCTCGAGCCATGGGGTTCCCGAGGGACTATCGTCTGATAGCCATACCGCCTAGGTGGGACTCAGTTCTTATCCCATCGGTTCGCTCCTCGCCCTAGGCAAGCTTGTGTACTAGCCCGTTGTTTGACTAATCGCATCGATCCGAATTGCATTGATCCGAAATATTACGATGAGTTCAGCATCCCTTGAAAAAATCCACGCTCTGATACCGCATCGCAAACCGATGCTTTTGGTCGATGAAATCGTCGATCAAACAGAGAAAACGATCCATTGCCGAAAAACGTTTTCATCCGATGAGTTTTTCTTGCAAGGGCATTTCCCGAACTATCCGCTAGTCCCTGGCGTTATCCTTTGTGAGTGTTGCTTGCAGAGTGGTGCCATTCTTTTGGCAAGCGTCACTCCTGCGGAGGGAGTCGTCCCCGTTGCAACACGGCTTGATGGCGCCAAATTTAAGCGTATGGTCCGTCCGGGAGATACCATCGACATCGAGGTTACGCTCAACGAAGTCGTCTCGACCGCTTATTTTATGACCGGTCGAGTTACCGTCGGGGGGCAACTCGCAGCTCGCCTAGACTTTGCTTGCAGCGTCGCAAAGCCGGAGGCTTAATCAACGTGGCAAAAAAGGTACTCGTCCACGCGGTTGGACGGAGCGAGGTAGAGCCACTGGAAATGCCTGAACGCTTCCGGTTAGAGGTTGTCTATTTCATGACTCCAGGAGATCATGCCGGGGCACCCGCGCTCAATACCCATGAATATTGGATTGAATCTGCGAATATCGATCGTTGGCTTGAGGAAGGTGGCTTTTCCGTCGTTTCGCCACTCGACGCCGAAACGGTCGCCGAAATCGATCTTTCGGAGGATCAAGAACGTTGGCTGGAGTGGATGAAAAAAAACAATCTGACACAAATCCGCGTTGTTGCGGAGTGATTTGCGTTGTCCGAGTGACTCCCACCCTCGCGATGCTGCCATGAGCACTCTTTGTACTGAAGAAAATTCCCCTCTACAGATGGTCGTCGCAGTTGCCCGCAATGGCACGATCGGCGATCACGACGCGTTGCCATGGCGACTCAGTTCCGATTTACAGCGGTTTAAGCGATTGACGATGGGGCATGCACTATTGATGGGTCGCAAAACCTACGAGTCGATCGGAAGGCTTCTACCGGGCCGCCAGACGATCATCCTTTCACGTTCGTCATCGTATCGCGTTCCTGGGGCACTCACGGCTACCACCATCGATGATGCATTAGCGTTGATACCTGCGGGAATCATTCCATTCGTTGTCGGTGGCGCCGAGATCTATCGGCTTTGCTGGCCTCGCGTCGGACATCTTCACATCACCCACGTGATGGCTGACGTTCCAGGCGATACGCAACTCGCCCCCTTCGCGTTAGAGAACTTCGCGCGGATCGAACAGGAGTATGTTCCCTCGGATGAGAAAAACGATTGGCCCAGCACCTACGAACACTGGGTAAAACATTGATGAATTGCATGTTTTGCGATCTCGTTTTTTTCGATCGCAACGATTTCCAACGCAATCCATCACTCCACCAAAAACATCAAACAGGTTTTCCACGCACGCTGCTCGAGACGCTCTCGATCACTGAGTTCGCAACCATCGCTGTTCCATTCGGTCTTTACCGCATCTTCACACTCACACTCCAAAATCTTTCTTCGCTTCGCACCAAAATTGTTTGACTCATTAGCTAGCAATTTTACAATCCGGACGCGCTCCACCAACTCAGCCTGTTGAACGACACAGGTTGGTCGGTCGAGCACCGCGCGGGATGGTTCCCGCTCGGACTGGAATCTGTTGAGTCACCGATGTCGCTGTTCGCGTGCAGAAATCCCTCTCAGGGAAATGTGGGCGAACACAACGGCATCGGGATCCTCGGTGGAATGTCGCAAGGCTTAGGAGTTCGCGATGCGGATAGCGCACGAAGTTGCTGTACGTCAGAACATGCTCGCACAAATGGTGGAATCCACCGTGAGGCAGCGACTGGGCAAGGAGCGGATGGACTTGTGGTTCGGGAACGGGGCAACTTGGACGGCCGTCGGGGATGAAGCAGCAATCTCGAGTGCTGGAGAGGGGATCGCTCCGACCGGAAAGACAATTCGTATCGGCGTTGCTAATAGTTTTATGGCCGATTGCATCGTCAAGATGTTTCGTAGCGATTTGCAGGCTGCGGTAACTCAGTGTGGCGGTACCGAATGGGGGTACGAAGTGGTGGTCTCGGGAGGGATTTCCTCACCGAAAATCGTCGAAGATGTCCCACCTCAACCTCAAATAACGTACCATGAAGGCTCCTCATCCAACGGTCAATCAAGCACCTCAAGCACGTCGATTTCCCCCACTGTGAGCAAACCCGCAACGAACATTTCATCGATGGCACCAACGCAGCGACGAACTGCGTCGGACGTCGATGTTCAATCGATTGCCAGCCGCGTTGTTGGATCCCCATCTTCGAGCGATGAAACCCCAAATCTGCGGGTGCTCCGAATCGATGCTCCGGCAACCGATACATCCGTTGAGTTGCTTCGATTGAATGCCGCCAAACCGTCGGCGGTCGCATCGTCTCACCCTCTCAGAGGGTCGCATGCCAGTTCCGACGAACTCGAGATGGATCGATTGCTTGCAGTCCGCAAGCAAAACGAGAGGCGATGGGATGATTTCATTCTGGGTGAGCATAATCGATTCGCGTATACGGGAGCCCAAATGGTTCTCGAACGCCCAGGCGGTATCAATCCGCTTTTTATCCACGGCCCGCATGGGGTTGGAAAATCGCACCTAGCCCAAGGTCTAGCGCAGCAGCTTCGGCACCAGTATCGAATGCGGCGCGTTTTGGTTCTGACCGGTGAGCAATTCACGATTGAGTACACCGAGAGTGCTCGCGGTGGTGGCTTCGCCAATTTCCGTCGCAAGTACCGCGACGTCGAAACACTAGTGATTGACGACGTCCAATTTTGCTTGGGCAAGAGCGGTACACTGGTCGAACTTCGAAACACAATCGATATGCTGATTCGTGATCGCCGACAAGTCATCTTGGTGGCAGATCGCGGGCTCCACGAAATGTCTGGCCTAGGATCGGATCTCTATGCTCGACTGTCGGGTGGAATGAGTTGCAGCATTGAGCCGATGGATGTTGAAACCCGCCAACGCCTGCTACAGAAGCTATGTCTAAAACACTTCGTCTCGATCAGCGACGAAGCCTTAGACGTGATTGCAAAGCAGTGCGGCGGCGACGCTCGTGTCCTGCATGGAATTGTTCACCGTTTGGTCGCCCAGCAAAGGATCCAAGGTTCGACGCTCAATACTGATGATGCGATTCGATGCACCATGGATTTGGTCCGCGCCAGCCAACCGATCGTTCGCCTCAATGATATTGAACGAGCCGTTTGCGAGGCATTCGGGCTCGACGATGAAATGCTGCGTACCAAAACCAAATGCCAAAGCGTCAGCCAACCACGCATGCTGGCTATGTTTTTAGCCCGCAAGTACACGCGGACCGCCCTTTCGGAAATTGGCGAATTTTTTGGTAACCGCCAACATTCGACGGTCATCTCTGCCCAGAAGAAAGTGGAGCAGTGGTTGACCAGCGACGATACTATCCAGGTCGGACGTAATCGCGTCACGGTTCGGGAGATTCTTCGTAGTCTCGAGTCGAACCTCCAAGTAGGCTAATCCCGGCAACGAAGCTTTACCTCACATGCATTTGCCGAAATCCTGGTCCGACATCGATGGATTGGGTAAACTTTCTATCGCAGTTCTCTTTTTGTCCGGACTGATACACGTCCCTATCTTCGCGTTCTCCGAACTGCCTTGGGACGACCCTCGCTCGTTTCGAAAACCGATCCTTTTTGGACTGTCGACCAGCGTGACTCTTTGGTCGTTGCTGATCGTCCTACATGCTTTCAAGCCCCATCGTACGGATATTGGTCTAGGACAGATTCTATCGATATCGTTGGTTATCGAAGTCGCGTTGATTTCGCTGCAACCGTGGCGAGGACAAGCGAGCCATTTCAACCAGACAGGCATCCTAAATCAAACGATCGAAACAGGGATGCTCTTCTGCATTGTGATAGCATCCACTTTGATTTTCATCTGGACCGCCCGCTGCATGAGACGCGATGAGTTCCCGGTCTTGTCCCCTGAAATGCAATTAGCCCTCCGCGCTGGGATGGTCTTTTTATCGATATCCTGTGTTTTAGGATTCGCGATTTCAGGGATAGGGCAATGGCTTGCAGCCAACGGAAATCCACCGGGACTATTCGCCCCGCGAGGCGTGCTCAAGTTTCCTCATGGTTCCACGTTGCATGCTATCCAGACACTCGCCTTACTTGCATGGGTGTGCCAGATCCTGAAAATCCCAGGTTCGGTACGCGTGATCTGGTTCGCAATTCTCGCCCATGCTTTTTGGCTAGCGTATTCCTTGATCCAAACTTTCCGGGGAAGAGACCGAGCAGAGTTGGATGCGTTTGGAATAGCACTAATCGGGCTAACGATTGTCGCATCGGTATTTGTCGCTATCCCGCTTGCACAAGGCATCAGGTTTGCTTTGCTCCAAAGAAGCCCGCGTGCCTAAGCCCTTGCTGTAAGTCTTCGACGCGAATGCTCCTTCGCTTTTCCGAGAGTTAGGGAACTACCAATTCGACGATTGGTGATTTGGGCTGCGCTTCGCGGGCTCGGTTAGCAGAGATAGCTTTCTGCTCCAGTTCTTCCCCTACCCATTGGTAGCGGACATCGCGTTGGCGAGGCAGGTAGCCAAGTTCCGAAATCGCGTTCCGAATTTGGTCGAGCGTCAAGAAATGAACCGTCCCAGCTTCGGCTACGACATTTTCTTCGAGCATCAACGATCCCATGTCGTTCGCTCCGTAGAGAAGGGCCAACTGTCCGATCTTCAAGCCTTGAGTGACCCAACTACTTTGGATGTTCGGAAGATTGTCGAGGAACAATCGAGAAACGGCTTGGTTTTTCAAATACTCGAAGGAACCCGCAGGTGGGATGTGCGACATCTCGGTATTATCAGGTTGAAATGTCCAACAGATGAACGCCGTAAACCCGCGTGTTTCGTCTTGAAGTTGTCGAATACGATCGAGATGCTCCACCCGTTCCGCGAGTGTTTCAGCGTGACCAAACATCATCGTGGCGGAACTGACTCCACCCATTTGATGCCAAACCCTCATCACGTTGAGCCAATCGGCTGTCATCACTTTGCCACGCGTGATCGCAGATCGGACGCGATCAACCAAGATCTCCGCACCGCCACCTGGGATACTACCCAACCCAGCCTCTTTCAATCGCAGCAACACTGTCTCAATAGGAAGCTTATTCACTTTGGTGAAGTGATGCAATTCGGGAGGACTAAAACCATGTATGTTCACCGTTGGGAAATTGCTTCGAATATCTCTCAATAATTCTTCATACCACTCGAGGTTGAAATGTGGATGCAATCCTCCTTGCATCAGAATCTGGTTCCCGCCCAGGTCCACTGTTTCACGGACTTTGGCGAGAAGTTCTTCGCGGGGCAGAACATATCCCTCGGGACTTTTTGGCGTCCGGTAAAAGGCGCAGAAATCGCACACAGCGGTGCAGATGTTGGTGTAGTTGATGTTTCGATCCACGTTGTATGTTCGATAAGGCTCAGGATGAAGCCGCAGAGTCACCTCATTCGCTGCCCGACCGATCGCGGCCAAGTCATTGCTTTCCAAAAGAGTCAACGCATCAACAGTCGATAGCCTCTCGCCTCGTACTGTTCTCTCGAGGATAGAACTGATGTGGGAGTTGGAACGGGATATCATGGGTGGTGACAGTATTAAAAAGACGAAGCGGACGCCGACAGCGCGCGACAGGCTAGTGCAACAAACCTTCTGGTACCAGCCGTAAAGCTTGACATCGGCGATGGAACTCCGCTAGACCTGCACGCTCCTCCGCCCCCAATCGAAACCTTAAAAACTGAGTCAAATAGTCGCGGCATTCGGTATCGGATAGACCATACGCACCGGCATGCAAATGAACGATTTCATCGATATTCGCGCATCCGGCATCCCGACTTTGCTCAAGCACAGTCGTTAGTTCAGTAGTTGCAAACACAGGACTACGCGCGACCCATCGAGCGAACACAAAGGGCAATCCCGTCTCTCGGAACCACTCCTCCCCAAGATCCCAATCCGTGCCAAAGTCTTTGCGGAAGCGTTCGGGCTTCATCGCCCGGTCCCCTATGACAAGCACGGCGTCCGCATCCACCGATTGGGGAGCCATCCCCATCGGGAGAGGAGTGGTCTTCGGAACAACGCTGTACCGAGAATGAAACAATATCTTCGATAGTGCAATGCTCGTTCGGGATCCTTCATCGACGGCAAGTGTACGGACTTGGTCAGGAGCCGTACGAAATAGAATCCGAACCGACCACACTGGACCGCGACAAGCAATCGCGGCATCCGAAACACCATGATAGCGGTCGAGGTTTTGAAAGTACTCG
>Ga0194130_10003653_pt1 | contig 20390 bp, 26 predicted proteins | sample TA2KigsurfametaG_FD_160084 | JGI IMG/M metagenome (GOLD analysis project Ga0194130, IMG submission 160084) | Freshwater microbial communities from Lake Tanganyika, Tanzania - TA2015050 Kigoma 12 surface | ecosystem: Environmental > Aquatic > Freshwater > Lake | place: Tanzania: Lake Tanganyika... | reverse complement strand
TCGCACCCGTAAGGTTCGCATCCTCAAGGTTCGCATACCTAAGGTTCGCACCCGTAAGGTTCGCACCCGTAAGGTTCGCACCCCTAAGGTCCGCACCCTTAAGGTTCGCACCCCTAAGGTCCGCACCCTTAAGGTTCGCACCCGTAAGGTTCGCATACCTAAGGTTCGCACCATTAAGTTTCGCACCAGCAAGGAACGCACCAGCAAGGTTCGCCTTACGAAGGTCCGCACCACTAAGGTCCGCACCCTGAAGGTTCGCATCACGAAGGTACGCATCACGAAGGTCCGCACCCCTAAGGTCCGCCCTCACGCCATCCTTACTGTCAGATTCAAACCAGGCCTTATGATCCGCCAGAATCTGCTCCAGTTCTTCCTTAGTGATCTCTCGCATGTGATTCAACCCTCCTTTTGAGTTGTTAACCTTATACTACCACAACTGTACCTAGTTGTCAAGTGATAATTGAAAAGTTTGGGGTGAGAGTTTTTTGGACTCCCACCCCATCTGTCATCTTTAGCCCTTCAGCTTGGCAATCTCAGCAATCTTGAGCTTCCTTCTTGATCTCAGCAATCTTGGCATCAGCTTCGGGCATGATCGCACCAGAAAGGCTCACCTCACGAAGGTTCGCATCCTCAAGGCTCGCACCCTTAAGTAACGCATTCCTAAGGTTCGCAAGACGAAGGTTCGCACCACTAAGGTCCGCATCCTCAAGGTCAGCACCCCTAAGGTCCGCATCCTCAAGGTCAGCATACCTAAGGTTCGCACCCTTAAGGTTCGCATCCTCAAGGTTCGCAAAACTAAGGTTCGCAAGACGAAGGTCCGCACCCTTAAGGTTCGCACCCGTAAGGTTCGCATCCTCAAGGTTCGCACCAGAAAGGTCCGCACCAGAAAGGATCGCACCAGAAAGGATCGCACCCGTAAGGTTCGCATCCTCAAGGTTCGCATCCTCAAGGTACGCATGATGAAGGATCGCACCCCTAAGGTCCGCATCCTCAAGGTTCGCACCCGTAAGGTCCGCATCCTCAAGGTCCGCACCCCTAAGGTTTGCACCCCGGAGGTCCGCAAAACTAAGGTACGCAAAACTAAGGTACGCATGATGAAGGATCGCACCCCTAAGGTCCGCACCCCTAAGGTCCGCCCTCACGCCATCCTTACCGTCAGATTCAAACCAGGCCTTATGATCCGCCAGAATCTTCTTGAGATCCGCCTCAGTAATCTTTCGCATGTGATTCAACCCTCCTTTTTTGGTAACCTTCGCCACACTAATACTATCGGGAATCACGGGGGTTTCTTCTCGATTCCTCCTCATGAGTTAATTAAAGATGACGGGGGGTGAGAGTTGTTTAGACTCCAACCCCATCCTCACCGCCAATCAAACACCGGGGTCGTCTCATCAATGTCCGCATCACGGTCAAGCCGAACTCGGTCAACCCCACGCTTTCGCCCAAGGGACTGGAGCGTTTCGTACTGCTGCTGGAAGTCAGTATCTTGGAAGGCTTCAGGATCGGTCTCTTCTTGAACGACTACGAGCCAGCCAAAGTCCATCTTCTCAATACCCAACCTCATACGCCGATTTCTGTTTACCGTAAGAAACCGATTAAACCCCTCACTGATGTGAGCAGTAGAGATCACCAATACCTGTTCGATTTGCATACAACGCCCTCCTTTTTTGGTAACCTTCGCCACACTAATACTATCGGGAGTCACGGGGGTTTCTTCTCGATTCCTCCTCATGACTTAATTAAAGATGACGTGGGGTGAGAGTTTTTTAGACCCTCACCCCTATCTTTTACGCTACCGTCAACCTGCCTTCCGAAATTGATTCCCGAAGGGTCGAAGCGGCGATTCGGTAAAGTCCCCATCCTGCCCTGAACGTCCTACGCTTGGGGTCCTCAACCCGCATAAGATCGTGCTTGGAACCGTCCAAGAATTCCAGAGGTGGGTCAAACTTGACCGCCATACCCGCCTCCAGCTTGATCTTAGGCTTATCCAATTCCTTGCGGCAACGGTCCCTCCACTCCCTCGCGGTGGTAGTCGCTGTTTCCGTAAGGGCGTCCAGGACCCGCTTGGAAGCCCCGTAGTAGTACGGTCCCGCATCCTCGCCCATACCCTTGATGCCCAGCATGCCGTCGCTAGTCCGGAGCAGGAAGATACCTGCAAAGACAATCTCCGGCTTGTCATTCTTGCGAAGGGCTGCATAGATCACGTTGCCCTTACGATTCGTCGCCACAAAGTCGAATGACGGGTAATCGTCCTTCAAGACTTGAAGGGGAGTCTTAGTGCCTACATGCCGATAAAGCCAACCCATATTCTCTCCTTTTGATCTGGTTACCTTCGCCACACTAATACTATCGATGGCTCGGGGGGTTTCTTCTCGCTTCCTCCTCATGAGTTAATTAAAGATGACGGGATAGCATCCCCCTATTCGCAATTATATCTACACGCTGGATCGGGTCTAAATAATTACTGAGACGCTAATTATTTAGAATAATTCCAAGATGTAGACATTTTTGTCAAATTTAAGGAGCATCCACCCGCCTCCTTACCGAAAAGAAAAAAGCCGCTTTCTATTCGCGACTTGGCGCAAATAAGAAAGCGGCTTCAGCAACCCCTCGTTAGAAAAGGAGAGAAAACTAACGAGGGTAGTAGGCCGGGTGAGATTCGAACTCACGACTCTCAGATTAAAAGTCTGATACTCTAACCAACTGAGTTACCGGCCCGTAGCAAACCAGAATAGCACTTCTACCTTAGTTTGTCAACTCTTTATCATTATCATAGAAGTATTCATTTTTAGTCATTGAACTGCCGCTCAAGTGTACGAAGCGTATTGAGTACGTCCTCAGGAAGTTCCCGGAAGTCGGCAACTTGGTTGTCTGAGTTAGTCTCGCTGAGATGCTTGCCTTGCGCCTTCATAGCGTCAAGCATTTCCATATAAATACCAGCCAGCTTCAGCGAAGTTATAAAGACCTCACTCTGATCTACGCCCTCGGGCAGGGCCTCTCGTGCCTCGACAACATCCTTGTCGCCTGCGTTCTCGAACTTGTGGGCGAGGAAGCCTACGGCGATACCCATAATCGCCAGCTCTCGGGGACTCATACCGATTGGAATCATTGACTGCGTTCTCCTTTTCTGTATTAGCATAATACCATAGATTTAGACTTTTGTCAACTGTTTTTGGAAAACTTTGTCAAGTTTCTTCAAAGACCTTACACCCCCGACATGTCGAGATGCCACCACGCCGGAATCCTGCCGTTGCTCCAAGAGGCGAAGTAGGACTTATCCCGGTGGTAGAAGTTTCGATACGCCTGAACGGGATCATCAGGAATCTTCAGTTCTACAGGCATGGCTTGAGCGAAGTCAGTAAGCGGTCCTTCTGGAATAAAAAGCGCCCCTGCTTCCCAAGCATTAAAGTGGAGTGACGTCTTGTGTTCTTTACCGTACCGCAGGGTGTACTCATCGAGCATGGCTTCATGGTGACTAAGGAGCCAGAGATAGTTGGTTCGCGTCGCTCTCGCCCATATACTGCAAGGATGGTTTACATGGGTAGGCTTATACGGAGCTTGTAGTACACCGTGGTAAGTCATGGCGGTGGCCATAAGTTGCGCAGATTCAAGGATCATTTTGACAACGTGCTTGTCGCACTGATCGCGAGCCGCTTTCTCGGGGTCGGAGTCGAGAATGAAGATATTCAACTATGAAGTTCCCAAGAGTCCCCTTGAACGCTGTAGGACCATTCCGTGATGTTCTCTGTAGCGTTGCCATTAAGGGTATAGCTGCGGGCCATCCCCTTCTCAAGATTCACTTCGGTACTGACAGTATGCGTAGGCGTCTGTTCAAGGACATACAACCAGATGTGAGTTATGGTTGCAAAAACGAGGCTGTACTTGAGTTCCATTTTGAATCTAAGCGTTCCATCCTCAAACACAGACAGCGTGTTCTCGTCGTTCTCTCGCCCTCGCTTAATTTCGTAGAACATTACACTTAGCCTCCGATGGCGCTTCGATTAGAAAGACGCTGGGCAACTTCATTCAGAATAACAGGAAGCTCACGCTCAAGAAGATACTTCAGCTCATACTTAGCTTTGAACATAGATTCATTCGTAAGATTCTGCCCTGATTCCTCCAGAGCTTTCTTCAAATCCTTGGTGCTGACAGGAACGTTGACAACAAACGCCATTTTTGAAGCGAACATAATGATGACTCCTTAGGTATTACGAGACAAGACTCTCTTGAGGAACGGAGAAATAATAGAGATAGCGTCAAGAGTATTACCAATAACAACGCTCCTGCCTTCACCATACATTCCTATACCGTCTTCATAGGTGTAGGCATTGGTGACACCAATGCCGTAGACGTCTACCCCCATACGCTTCTTGACAGTCTCGACGCACCCCCTGACGTGACTCATGCCGTTGCAGGGTCGCCCATCAGAGATGACAATAACAATACGCCGCTTGGCTTGAGGAAAGTCCGTGGCAATTTTACGAGCCGCACACTCAATAGCGTAACCGTCGTAGTTATTAGCATAAGCGTCCATCCTGGAAATGGCATAGGGATTACGGTGGTGTTTCCCGTAATATTCCCCGTAAAGGACTTTACTGCCCTCTTGAATAATTTCTTCGCCCACACTGAAACGAGAACGATCTGCGGTATGCCCCGCGACGCTCAAGAACACACCCGGCATGTCTTTGAGGGCTTCAGTAAGGGCGATTGCAAGGAGTCGGGCATCTCGAATCTTGTGCCCTGCCATTGAACCTGACAGATCGACCAACAGGGTAATGGCTACATCAGGGCGCGTAAAGGTGCGCTGCTGCGAGAAGAGGTTGGAGGAGTTCAGGGCAATCTTGTGGAAGGATCCTGCATCGAGTTCCCCTTCTTCGAGCCCATGTGCCCATGTCTTTTTAGAGACCTTCTGAAATGAAATAGTCTTACGAATACCCTCAGTAAGGCTGCGGACAGTAGAGGCCAGATGGCTATAGTTCGACCTGTCTTCTGTCTTGATACGCGCAATACCAAGAGACAAAAGGGGATGATCCGAGTCGGGATAATAATCGACATTGTTCTCAGCCAAAAGTTTCGTCAAGCTGTCGTCATTCAGGTCAAGCTCAGAAGCGTATGGCGCGTGTCCCTCAACCTGTTCCCCGAAGAGGCTAGGGTCGGCAAGCGAGAAATTCTCGGGAAGGGGTCCCGGCATTTCCTGCCCCTCATCGCCGCTTCCTCCCTGATGCCCACCAGACTCCCCTTCCCCATCCCCAGAAGAGTCTTCACAAGGTTCAGATGATCCGTCGCCGGATCCCTGCGGATCATCCTCAGGCTGCACCTCAAGATTATCGACAATAAATTGACCGACATCTACTTGGTGCCGGAAATGATTATTGGCCGGAACAGGATCCTCCATAATCTTGGATTCAACAATACCAAGAAGATGGTCCAGTCGGTGGTCATTAAAAGAGACCTTCTGGCCCGGAAACAGGACATTCCAGCCAGATACAGCCGCAAAAGATTCCGGCGTTTGATTAGGATTAGCGGCAATCTCTTCGATCTGAACCCGATTAGCGGCACCAGAAGTTTCTTGATGAATGTCAAAGTAAGGACGGAAACCTTTCCAGTCCTTCAAGACAGTATCTCGGGCTCGAACCGATTCTCGCGCCTCGAAGAGGTGCTTTGCCGCTTTTTCAGAGGGCAAACTATCTTTGTCCTGAGACGTCTTCAGGTAATCAAGGAAAGCGTTCATGTCCATGGTGCGCTTCATGCTGCTTGCCATTAGAGCCTGACCCGTCATGCGGTCAATAGCCTGTGTCTCGTTAGCAGCGTGGAGAAAGTCTACAGGGTTCAGCGAAACATAACGCGTTCCAGGATGATTCACAGCCTTACCATCAGACCATCGCAAGGCTAGGTTACGCTCATATCCGTCCAACTGGGCGTTTTGGACGATATTAACAACACGCGCAAGTTGATGAAGCCCCCTCCTCAACTTGAACTGGGCAATATCGCCACTAGAGACGCGCTGTACCGTCTCGGCTTCCTCGTCAAGGAAGAAGCCCTTTTGAATACCCAGCTTCTGATTAAGCCAGTTGGACGGCGAAAACAATGTAGACACTATCGACTCCTTTTCTCAAAGTCTATCACATTTCACGGAAGTTGTCAACAGGAAACAAGTGGAGGAATAGCCCTCCCCTATGTGGTTCCTAGAACTTGGACAGCTTCCTCTTGAGGAATGAAGTCAGAATCGGCAACGAGGACATGACGTCCTTGATAACAACATTACGACCTTCACCATAAAGGCTGTCACCAGTATCGTTACTATAAGCATTATCGACGCCAATTGCGAAGACTTCGACCCCAAGCTTCGAAACACACTTATCTACACTCTTTCGAGTATGGTCCACCATACCGTAAGACGGGGCGCCGTCAGAGATATGAATAAGAAGGTGACCTTCGGCATGAGGGTGAAGACTCTTAAGACGCTTGGCGGCAGCCTCAATCGCATAACCGTCCAAGTTTTCTGCGATAGCGGAAATCTTGGTCAAGTTATACGGATTAGAAGAGAGCTTAGTGGTAAAGAACTCCCTAATGACAACCTGCTTACCGCGACGGACAGGCTTCATGCTTTGTTGCTGGGTAAATTCATCCCACGTACACTGTGGCGGGTAAGTAGTTGCATCCATACGGCTAACTTCCCCCGTATGCCCAAACACAGCAAACTCAACACCGTGAATATCCCGCAAGGATTCCGTAAGCGTGATAGCAACACGTCGAGCATCTTCAAGTCGGGAGGCAAAGGCCATGGACCCGGACTCGTCCACCAGAAGTCCGATCACAAGATTAGGCTTACTGGCGGTGGTCTTCCGCGCCCAAACCGTGGGATTGGAAAGCGAGAGCTTATGAAGCGACCCCTCATCAAGCTCGCCCTCTTCCTTGCCATAAGACCACTTATCGATCTTAGTCTTACGGAATGAAAATGCCTTCTTCATCGCGGCAATTTCACCACGAACATTAGAGACATAAGAAGTGTACTGATCCCGTTCTCCTTCACCAAATTGGTAAAGACCGACTTCCGTAAGGCGAAACGAACCACTAGCCTCATAATCAAAAGCATTGAACATGTTATTAGGCTTAAGTGATTCATCCCCCAAGCTCAAGGGCTGACTCTCTTCTGCTGTGGTTGCGGAGGAAGGAACCCTTCTACCGAAAAGATCCTCGTCCTCAAAATCAATGTTAAGGTCTTGACTGGATCCGGATTCGTCTTCGAACCGATCCAAGATACGCTGTGCGATAGTTTTCGCAAACGAATACTCCCGCGAATCCGCAGTATTGCGAAATGCAATATCTGCGAGAATCGTCTCAAGGAAAACTTGAGCGGGGGCATCATCAAACAAAATCGGATCGTTTGGATTCAAAATATTCCAGACTAAGACCTGAGTAAAGGATGCTACATTAATATTCATACCACGTGCCGTAGCGGCAACCGAACTGTAATGCTCGGCCATTTGATGATTATCATAAACATCAAAATAAGGCTTGAACCCAGACCAGTCCTTAATGACAGCCGCCTTGGCCTTGATGACTTCGTTAGCCTTCCAGATAGGCGAGGCAATCTTTGAAAGAGGGCCGTATTCAGCATTCTTATTCTGAGAAAACGCAGACCGATGCATGGTACGCTTCATGCTAGAGAGAAGCAGGGCCTTGCCCGTCAAGACGTCGATATTCTTGTCATCATCCGAGACAGGATTCTCCACAATGATTTGGGAATCCAAATAAATCGTAGAGGTCATCGGCGTGTTCTGCTTTTTTCCGTCAGACCAAGCCAGACTAAGCGTCTTGTCATCGCGGCCCACTCCGTTTTCCACAAGGTTGACGGTACGGGCAAGTTGATGAAGAGCTCGCTTCAGTCGATCTTCCGAAGAGACTCTAGTATAAATAAAGTTAGAGAACCTGACGCGAGAACGCCAGTAAGATGAAGGCGAAACGTAAGAGGCAAACCCCGCCCCGAAGCGGGGGGTATAGCTTTGCGTGTGAGTCATTGTGGTCAGTCTCCTTTATTAGTATTTTCAGTATACCAGGTTTTTGCTGTTTGTCAAGAGGGCGGGGCAAGATTTCTCCTGCCCCGCCCTCTTTATTCAACTAGGTCCCGAACTTACCCTGAATCATCTGGAGCACCTGCCTCCGATCCGAGTTGGCATCGCCATCAGCGGAGAAGTGGTTGGCAATAGTGTAGTCCAGAGCATCAAGGCCCATCGTCTTATAAAGCGTAGCCGCTGCAATAAGCTGACGAGTAGAGATAGTCCCCGAAAGGCTGCTACCGAAGCCCACCGCCTTGAGACGAATCTTCTCGGCAAGCCCTACCAGCTTAATCGCGAAGTCTTCGTCCACCCCGGTACGGCTGATCAAGACCCGAACTTCTTCCGCCGTAGGGAGGTAGTCCACTTCCACACGGAAAGAGAACCGATCCTGAATAGCGGCGTCGAGGGCAGAGGTACCCGTGTACTGATTACCCTCGTTCATCGTTGCGAAGAACACGGTATCAGGGCCGACACGGAGAATATGATCCGTGTCAGGGACGTGGGTAGCCCGCCTATCGTCAAGAAGGGGCATCAGAGGAGACAGGATAGAGCTATCGACACGGTTAAGTTCATCGAGAAGGATAACATAGCCGCCAGCTTCCACAGCCTTGAAGAACTCCGAGGGCTTGAAGTAGGTCGTGCCGTTATTAACGTGCATACGTCCCCACCACAGGTAGCCCTCACGGGTGTGAGCGCAGTCCATAATCAGCAAGGGCTTGGTGGTACGAGCCGCATACTGAATAGCCGTCTCCGTCTTGCCGCACCCGTGAGGCCCGACAAGCATAACGTTCTTAGGGGAAGAAGAGGCCCCGATGAAATCAAACAGACGTTGGAGCTTGTCGTCCATATAAAACGTCGGATTGACCGGAGGATACCAAGCGCCGCTGCTCAAAGGTTCCTCGCTTGCACTGGCAATCCGCGAAGAGACAAGAGGCGTAGACAGGGCAATAGGCGCAACAGGAACGTCGAGTTCACTACGCTCACGAGACAGACGCTCAAGGACGTCTTGGATTTCACGCTCCGTACCATCGACTGCGCGGAACGCCGCCGCCCATGCACCAAGCGGAGACGTGCTGCTTCCCAAAGAAGTACCATCGGCGGTACGAACCACCCAGTGGTTCATACCTTCGCGATCACATGACGAACCCACCTCACGCTCCTGCACCACAACTCGCCACGCGGCAGAATTGCGCATCTTGGACTCGGAACGACGCTTTACCATAGTCATCTGTAAGCCTCCTTTTTGACTTTTGACTGATTGAAGTGTAACAGCTTTTTATGCGGATGTCAAGCGTTTTTCAGAAACTTTTCTGAGTTATTTAGTAAAGGGCAGGACGGATACCCAGACAACCCGTCCTGCCCCCGACCTGAGGAGCTACTTGCTGTAGAACCTCAGATGCGCTGACTTAGTAGTCCAGTCCTTGACAAGGTACTTGTCAACATCGTCTTGATCCAAGTCCTTGGTCTTGATGACGTTCTTAATACCCGTACTGGTCAGTTTGATGATACGAGCCAGCGTTGCCCAAGACAGCTTCTTCTGATTCTTGATAACCAGAGGCGGGTGAAACTCAGCCCCCGTTTCAAACTGAACCAAAGAAACCACGCACCCGTCGCCGCTCTTGTATTCAGTCAGCCCAAGGTGGAGCATACTTTCAGTAAGTTCGGCACGGAGCTTGTCCTTGTCTTCCTTATGCGCCGCAATTTCCCTCGCCAGAGTCATGAGATAGGCGATCTCATGATCCACATCTTGAATAACGATGGGATCAACCTCTGCCTGAGGCTTGTAGTCTTCGCTCTCTTCCGAATCGAGCAAACTAAAGTCAGCACCCGACGGCCCCACCACCTTCAAAAGAGGCTTGGCCTCAGGCTTGGTGATATACAAGACATCTGCCTCCTCACGAGACAGCCTGCCCCCTTCGACCATAGCTTTGATGGCGGTATGGCTGAACGAGCTTGCAGCCAGAAGCAAGTCACGGGGCGGGAGACGGTGAAGCTGACGCGACGAAGCCTCACGCAGAGACTGTGCGAGAACTTCAGAAACAGGCTGGTAGACCCGCTGCCGAGCTTCCGCGATGTAAGAAACCTTAGCGGCATCGTTAACATACCGAAGCTTCCCGGTCTTGGGGTCGGGCCTGAGCTTATTGTTCTGAAGCATATACATCATCAGAACTGCCGACCTACGGCTCCGGCGCTCCGTGAGGTCCTTGATCTTGAGATACACAGCAGCAAGAGTTGCCACTTGGTCATCAAGGGTGGCGCCCCTCGGCGGAGCGGTTTCCTGCTCTTCTTCGGATTCAAAAAAGTCCAAATCCGAAGCGGGGATCAACTCGTTGTTTTCTTCTTCCACGACTTATACTCCTTTACGTGAAGTCGTTGTCATATGCTCACCCTGAGCGATGACTTTGTCATTGTAACATAGCACCCAGTTACTTGTCAAGAGGATTTTCAAAAAACAAGGCTCTTCGAGTTCAGCGGGAAAAGGAGGTGAAACCCGATGATTCGAAGAGCCTTGCGAGCATCCAAGCGGCAGGAGCTCTACCAAGACTGGCGGGAGCCTTGGGCAGCAGGGAAACTTGTCCCGACCTGCTATTTATTATAGTATCTACAAACTGGAATTCTGCTAAATAATTATCTGGCATGTAATTATTTAGCAGAATTCCATCGCGTAGATATCAAAATTAAAAAAGACCCTCTTTAAGGCTGCTGGAGCCTCAAAGAGGGTCGAAGGCACTTCTGTCTACTGCCTAAAGAGCCAAGAGAAGAACCCGCCCTTTCGAGTCTGAGGAGCGAGACCTGCGTTAACCGAGCCCCAAAGCAGGAACTCACCCGTATTTAGATTTTGAATCGCGGGTCGAATCTGAATACCTGCCAAGTCATAAGCCGTCTTTTTGATCGCCATTACTTACCTCCTTTGTGTGTGTAGTAACACTATAACATAGTCTAAAGCCATTGTCAAGCTACTTGCCCATGATTTTACTAAGTAAATCCCAATGAGCCGCGCTTCCTGTAGTGAGCCACTCCTTTGGGTTTGAATCCAAACCATGCCACTCATTAGCGGAGTCAATCCCGTTTATTCCAAAAAGAGAAAGCTTCCTGTCAGCAAACTGAGGATGGAATAGCCAAGACACCATGGAACGGTAGCTCAAAAAATAAGCATGAAACGTGGACCCGTCCTTAAAAAGCGCAATAAGCTTCCCTTGATCGGAACCCTCATACTTCAGGCACGTCAATCGAACAACGCGATGCGCGTTTGCAATCAGCCACCGCAGGTCATGCGTACTGGAAACAACCGTATTTCTTACGAGAAAGCAGTCCATGGTGAACTATAGCCTTGTAGGGAGCGACAAATTCTGTTACAATCTTGAGCCGAGGAGACCTTACACCCCGTGGACCTGCAAGCACTGAACTGGGTCGTTATCGAGATGATGTCCAAAAACATCTACGATTTCATTTACGTTAAGACTAATAAAAATTAATCTTACTCAAGTAAGAGCGGACAACTCGACTGGCCATCTTTGTCGTTTTAAATCCAGATAAGATGTCACTGTAGTTGGCGTGGTTCAACTGCATATTATTAACATCAATAGAACCGCTTTTGATTTTATTAGCGACGTGGCGAACAAAAGACATAGCTTCTTCATAATCTACATCGTGACGCCTGAAAGCCTCTTTTAGGCTGTCCATTACTACTTTAATAGCGGGACCCTTCAGTCCAGTTTCTCTGATGATGTCCGCACCCGTAACAGGCGGGTAGTTCAAGCCAGACAAGTCTTCTTTAATATGGGCGCCCAGACCCTTTATAACTGAAGGTAAACCAGCGAGACGTTTTGTAGCTTCAGGGTGAGCCAGTGTCATCATCTTTATGGCGAGAGGCGCCAACCCGCCCAGCTTATCTACTAAGCCCTTGGCGAGTCTCTCATCAGTGTGGTGAGATAGCTCCGCAGAAAAACTCTGCACCGCGACAAGAAGAGAAGTCGCTGTGCTCAAATCCTGAGATGAAAAGTTCAAGCTCTTGCGGGCTTCCGATTTACCCGCCTTAGGATTCAAACCCAGATCCTTTTTTAAGTGCTCTACAGGCTGGTGATAATAAAGCGCAGTAAGTACCGCTACACCCTTTATCCCAGCAGCTTCAAAATTTTTCAATAATCCTTGCGCCGTATGAAAAGAATCAGCGTTTGGAAAAGTATGTGCGTATACCCCGTGATCGCTCATCATCTTGAAGCCATCAGTATAACCGCCATGAGAGATAATCTTTGATATCTCGACTTGCTTTCGATTACCAGCTACCCGCTCCTTAACGAGGCTCGCTATATTCAAATCTTTTAGATTCATCGTTGAGCCGTCATCTAAGGTAACTGTTGCCGTACCCTTCAAGTCCTTCAAGGCTCGAAGTATTTCTGGAACAGGCTTAGCGGAGTAGGCGCCAGAGAAGCGGATCCATCTCAAGAAGCGAAGAGGATCTTCCTTCAGAACTCTCATCGCAGCCTGATAAGGCGACTCACCCTCCTTACGGGGTATGCTCAAGGTTCCGCTGATTAAGTCCTGCACGCCCCCATGAGGGTCAATGACATTACCCTTTTCATCCATGTACATGGAGTTGAAAGCCAGATCCCTGCGTGTGGAATCCTTAAGACGTGAGTTTACTGCGTCGTCTTTCTCATCAGAGAAGGTCACCTTGCTAGGTTTCCGGCCCTCATCGTCGTACTCTTCGCTCCGGTGTGTAGTGATTTCAATCTGCTGATCTTCAACACCGGACCCTTCGTAGTTGAAAACAAAGGCAACAGTACCGTGCTGCTCCCCGAGCCCTTCTATATAGTTGACCTTGTAGTTCTTCCACTGTTCCCACCACTTGGCTTCCTTCGAAGAAGCAGCAGAGGCGGCATACTTTGAAGGGTTAGCCAAGGCTCTTACCAGCGCAACAACAGTCTCCGGGCTTGCATTAGTAGACAAGTCCAGGTCCTTGATCGGCTTGCCGATAAGATGCTCTCGGCCTCGACTACGCAAAGCGGACTGTACCCTCGGGTCCGTATTAATGATGTGGTCGCGGACAGCCCCGCCTACTAGGTCTAGTAGGAGCTTTTTACCTTTGAATTCCTCAGTAAAAAAACCAACCTCCTTGAAGTACCTGAATAGAGGACCAAGGAAGGTAAGTATTTTATCTGAAGATATTCCGCTCAAGACTGTCTACCACATGATAGGAGCATCCGAAAGGTCAAGCTCGTATCCCTTGGTTAAATCACCAAGGGTGTTTCGCTTGATCTTCTTACTCTTCGGATCTACTACCGTACACTCAAGTAGGGGAATATCGCCACGCACCGCGCCTGCGACAATGAAGAACACCGGCTCATCAGCGTGAGTCAGGATAACTGGAATCAGATGCTTGAGAGCCTCTTGAGAAAAAGGCCCTTCTGACCCGGCCCAGAGCAATCCGAAAGACTCAGAAGACTGAAGACGGCTAAGAGGGAGCCCTAGCGCAGATAGATCAGCCCAGCACGCATCTACATCACGTACCTTGAAAAGGTTGGTCCTTGCGTATCCTGCAAAGTCTGACAACGGCGTTGGCTCCTCTTACAGAATGAAAATAAAAACGAATTAGGACTGCTGCTCTAGTATAGACTGAATCTTGGACTCGAAATAGCGCTCTCATCAGGGCTCGAACCTGAAAAACCTTTCGCTTAGAAGGCGAATGCTCTATCCAATTAAGCTATGAGAGCTGGTGAATGTAGGTCTCCCTACACTCATCTATAGTGCCGTCACCCAGACTTCGTTAGGTATTTATCGTAAGGAAAGACTTCGACCCACCCACCCCCAACAAACGCCTCGAATAGGGGACCATCTTCCATCCACCTGCTGCGCGTCGGGAAGCCGTGACCGCCTCCTTTGTAGAAATCATAAACACTCTCGTACCAATAGGTCTGACCTTCCCGCACCAAATAGAAAGGTATCTGAAACCGCTCAAAGTTACCTGACTTACTCACCGCGAAAAACTCGGGCTTCTGGTAGGGCGGCAGGTACTTCGACTCTACACGAGGCTGCACAGCGACGTAGGGTGTTTTCTCGTGTACGAAATGGTAGTACTGAATAGCCTGATCAAAGTCGGTCAGCGCTTCAGTTGTCTTGAAGAGTCTAGGCTTCGAGATGTTGTCGTCTAAAAAATTGAAGAAAGACTCAAGCGCCGCATCATACGTGCTGTCCTTCTTGTACTCAAGCCACAGATGAAATCGTCCCTGTAGACTATCAGCAAAGGTATCTGCCTCAAGGGTCGCGAAAAGGTGCTTGCCCAGATGGACCATTGGACGAATCCTACAACGCTGCCCGACCTTGACCGAAGCCGCATCAACGAAATAGCCGAGCACGGTTTTCTCAAATAGCGGTATCTCGTCGGGTACCAGTTCGTCCTCATTGAAATAATAAGGAGTAACTCGATAGATAACGGCAGGATCGAAAAAGTCATATCGCCCACAGAGCGACATCAAATGACCAAGTTCACCTCTATCAGACACAAGTTTGTATAGACAAAAAAAGACGCCGAGGTTACGAAATAACCTCGGCGTCTTTACCACAGCCTAGTCCCGAGGAATCGTCTCCCCTTCAGACATCGCCTCAGCCCTCTGCTTGCGCAGACGGTTGAGAAGGAAGGCTTCGCGCTGAGCCGCAAGACGGCGTGATTCGAGCTCTTCAAGGGTGAGGGCCGAGAGCTCCTGCATCATCGCCACCGTATGTTCCGACATCTTCCGCCCCGCCCCGCCGCTTCGGGCAGAAGTCTTTCCTTCGATGCGGTCCTTGAGTTCCTGCTCGCGCTGAGCGAGCCCACTCAAGGCGCTGTTATGGTACAGCTGCTTGCGATGCACCTCGTCAAGGCGCTCCTGTAGAGTTCGGTTCTTGACACGAGGCCGGCGCCCCTTGGCCTCGCCCTGAGTTTCAGTAGTGGTCTTTGGCATTGATTTACCTCCTTCAAGCCTGTAGTCACTTTACCACGTTTCGCCACTTTTGTCAACAAAGTTCAGAAAGTTTTTTCAACATTTATTTCTGGTTCCTCATCAAGTCATAGTCCAGCAGTCATTCTAGTCACATCCATCTACAGTTGTCAGGTCATAGTAAGAGAAGTCTTCATCCAAGATTTCACTCAAGAAGGAAGACGGGCTGAGTTCCTTTCCATAGAAATCAAGCCCTCGCGGACTGACCAGCATCAGATGGTTCTCTGCGCGGGTAACCGCAACATAGAACAGCCTACGCTCCTCGTCCATATTGCCTCGGGCATGGGGCAGAAACCGATCATTGACCCCAAGCACATAGACGTTGGCAAACTCAAGACCCTTGCTTGCGTGAATAGTCATAAGCTGGACGGAGTTCTTGTCCCCCTTCTGATACTGGGTCCCCTCAAGCAGGCGCCCAAGGCAGAAGTCCACAAACTCACAAGGGTTTGCGTAACCCTTGGCAACGTCCATAAGGACCGTGATGGACGTGACCTTGTTGTTGTACGCATCCTCGTCATCGTCGGCGTCCAGACGAATCTGAGCTTCATAGACGTTCTGGAACGCCCACTCAAGCGCTTCCGTAGTGGTGCTGCAAGCTGCCCGCATGTTCTGAATCATGTCACCCAGATCGCGGATACCGGGACGATAACGAGCATCGCCCATGCTCCGCTCAAACTCCCGAACAACCTTGAGCATGTCGGGGTTTACGGTAGACTTGAAAATCAAGTCCAGCTTGCCGAAGTTCGCAGCAGCCAGATAACGCGTAGTCTTGCCGAAAGCCAGCGTCGGCAGATTACCGATACCAGAGAAGCCGGGCATGTTCTTCGCGTCGTTGCGAGGGTAACCGACAATCGCCTCAATCTTGTTGCAGAAAGCTGCTGCAACAAAAAAGACCATCTGGTAGATTTCCTTACGCGCAAAGAAAGCCGCACCGCCGCGCACCGAATAGGGTACGTTATGCTTGATAAGCTCCCTCTCGATAAGAGCGCTCTGTGCATTGGTTCGATAAAGGACAGCGAAGTCTGACCACTTGCCAGTTTGCTTGGTCATGATCTCGCGGGCTACCAGTTCTGCCTCGCCGTGAAAGCCTTCGTCAGGCGTCGCGAGCTGTACCACATCGCCCTGAACGTTATGAATCATATCAATCTCCTTTTGAACTGCCACACTAATACTATCGAGAGGAGGAACCTATTCTTCTCGATTCCTCCTCATGACTTAATTAAACACTCAGGCCTTTCCAGCGATCATATCTGACCTGAACCGCTCATCGATATCGTGCATACGACGCGCTACTCGATTTGCGATTTCAACAATCTGAGGTCTGCTTCGGTAGTTGAAGTTCAGATTGATGACCCGAGCATCGTGAGTGTCCGTGAAGGTCTGAATGTACTGCGGGAAAGCCCCACGGAAACCGTAGATGCTCTGCCTCAGGTCGCCCACCAGCATCACGTTCTTGTGTCCCCCACCCTTCATCAGGAGTTCCACGATTTCAAACTGAATAGGCGAGGTGTCCTGCACTTCGTCTACCAGAATGAACTTGAACTTACCACCCCACTTCTTGCGAAGGGCCTCATCAGATGCAAGGTAGTCCGCCGCCAAGACCAGCATGTCGTCTTGATCATAACGACCAGTGACGCCGGGTTGCTTTCGATCAAAGTAATCGAGGCGCTCCCTCTCGTAGTAACGGTAAGCTTCTTCATAAAACTCAGCCGGAGAGAACCCGCGCTGAGAGAAGAACTCACGAGAGCCGAGAGGCTTGACGTGGTAGTTCTTCGCAAGACCGATAGCGCCCTTGAGGCTGGAAGACTTGATGTTGCGCGGGTCAGCGCCAAGACGCGAGCTGAAGTTTTGAATAAACTTCTCAAGGATGTTGCGTACCGCGAAGCCCGGAATCAGAAAAGAATTGATGGTCTTCATCTGCTGCGCAAGGCGAGGGTCAGCGTCACGGACCACGGCCCAGCACAGACTATGAATAGTGCTGATGCTGAGATCCGAACTCCACTCAGTAGGCACCAGCTTCTGAAGACGTTCTTTCATATTATCTGCCGCAGCCTTGGTAAAGGTAACACCCAGCACTTGACTGGGGTACACACCCTCCTCGAAAAGGATACGCGCAATCCGATTGACGAAACATGCCGTCTTGCCGCTACCCGCAGGAGCAGCGACGACAGCAGGCCCGACCCCGTGCTTGATGGCCTCAAGCTGTCCGCCGTTGAAGCCGTCGTAGTTAATACTCATGTGTGCTCTCCTTTATGATTTCACTATACCACATCTATACTTAAGAGTCAAGCAATTGCCCGCTACTTTCGAGCACGTTCAATTGCTTGATCAATCTGCCTCTCGATCTCCGTGGGGCTCTCAAGCGCCTTCCATCCGCCATTGTTATGCCGGCCATCGCTCACGCTTGACCCACCCTCGCCATCCCCGTTGGAGGTGATGCACAGACCATCCGCAAAGTAGATGGTAAGCGACCCGTCGCGCTTCGGCTTCGCCGAATTCCGCTGATCCAACGTCAACTTAATCTTGTACATGTGAACCTACTTTACTGAACCCTCACACTAATACTATCGAGAGGAGGAACCGATTCTTCTCGATTCCTCCTCATGACTTAATTAAAGATGATGGGGCGAGAGCTTTTACTCTCGCCCCTGAAAAAGCTACCCCCTTAGATGAAATACATAAGGGTAAGCCTGTTGCCACTGTTCAAACGATAATCGGTCAGGCCTCGACTTGCCGCCCCACATGCGTCTTAAGAACATCAACCTTGCTTCATCAAAAGACGAAGTAAGTGCGCTGAAGCTACCCCCCACTACAGATTGAGTCCGTACTTCCCAGACACTACCTTGAATCTGAAAGAAGTTAAAGCTGATCATTCTTCAGTTCCAGAAGCTTTCTTCATGGCAGAACTCTCGACCTTCTTCATGAAGCGGTAAAGAATATTCTGGTACTGCGCATAAGTCAGAGCCGGAAAGGTCTGCTTCGTGAACTCGAACAGATTAGCATAGGTCCGCTGCAAAGCTATAGCATAGTTAGGATTAACTTTCTTCACCATACTGGCGGGCAAAGGCAATTCGGAAACCAAAGATACCGTTACAGTCAAGAACCAGTTGAGGTGGCTGGAGTATCTATCTGCGATGACAAAATGCAGATGAGACATGACAAAGCCGTCAACATCTGGGTCAACCTTCGCACTATCAAACATTCTCGAACCCGCCGTTGCTCACGCAATAAGGACAAGACTCCGTATAACGAACATCCGACTTGAAGGTGGAACTCACTTCGATACCACAGAAAGTCTTGCCCTTGGTATCAGGATTCATAATATGAACGATATCGGGCTCGTCGGAGTCAATGCCAAACTTGATGGGCTTCTTCAGTACGTATTTACTATACTCAGCTCGGTAAGTATGCCTGTCCAAACCGAACAAGCGATTAATACCCTCAGCCTTAATATAGTCTCTTACACGCTGGTTTGCCTCATCAACAGAAACACTGTCCGGGAAAATCCGGTTGAAAATTAGATTCTGCGTTCCTTCCCTGAATACCTTGACGTGTGCAGCCATACAACGGGTTCCTCATTTCTCACCTAAGGATACCACATTTTTTGGTGCCTGTCAAGTCTCCCAGACAAGATCACACTTTACACAGTAGAGCTGCCTATTCATCTTTTTCGTACAAGCCGGACAGACCTTGTTTTCTATCAGTAGAGCCAGAAGGGCTTCTCTATCAGCAAGCAGTTCTTTGATTTCATTTCGAACAGAAACAATAAAAGAATAATCAGCTAGCGCGTCTGCGCGGGTGGCGAGTCCTGTGACGTCCTCACCACCCGCGTTCACTACATAGATATCGCCACCCTCTTCAGCCAGCGCCCAAGGGCCACCGCTAGCCGAAGCGAGTAACAATTCCAGGTGAGACCAGTCCTTCATCCGACCCTTTCGGACATGACAGCCTCTATATAACTCTTGATAACGCCACGCTCAGCATTATCGTCGAGAAGAACGTGGACATCAAAAATAAGACGCCTCAGGTCAAGTACCTCATCAATAAGAACCTTAATATCTTCATTGGCATGGCTAATCTGCCATGCGTCCTGTATAGATACCCCCCGAGCAACGGCAGTCATGTCAGGATCGGTCACCGTGATTACCCCTTTCTCGTCGATAGTGGTGTCCCACGGACCCATTGTAGAGCTTTCAAGGCGGTCAAGCATGCCTGAGATTTGGCTGATGTGCATGATTATCAGTCCGCGAACTCGATGAAATCGCGCTCAATCAAAACAAAAATAGCATCAAGGACGGCATCAAGAGCCGAGCAGGCCTGATTAAAAGTAAACTCACTCGTGTCGAACATTATGGTCGAGTCCTCCTCTCTATTGTAGTGAGCCTGTAAGGATGCCGTTCATTAAAGACTGGTCAAAAAACAAGGCCCGAAGAGTCTCCTCTTCGGGCCCCTACACTTGGGCTCCTACTCGCGAACCTGATCCAGATAGTCCTCAACCGCAGCATTGATCAGTTGCCGCATAGACATGTTCATCTCTTGGGCCGCGACCTTCAACTCGGCGTGGAGGTGGTTCTCAAGCCAGAACTCAACCTTGGTCACCTTCTTGCGAAGACGGTACTCACGCTGCTGGTTAGCAAAGCAAGGCTTGCACACAGTCTTTTTGTGCATAGCATTGTAGGGCATATCCTTATTGCAGAAGTTACAGTGTAGATTAAGAGGTTCAGTTTCTGTAGTGGGATTCACGTCTATCTCCTTCAATAGACAATAAAAATGTCGAGTAAGCGCGAGGATACAGGTCCCGACACCGCATCCCGGTCTTGCGCCTACCCGACTCTTTTACTATAACAGGTTGTGCGTGAGGTGTCAAATGGTGCGAGTAGAAAAAAGGGCTGGTAGCGGCACGAAGGATAGCAACACGTGTCGTCCCCACTGATGCCCACGCCACTACCAGCCTTGGTTAATATAAGCCTCAAGTACGCCAGATGTCAAGAAAAAGGTCCACCCACCTGGACTCGAACCAGGACTACGCGGTAATCTGCCGCTAAACTCGTTATAAGCGAGGCGATCTGCCATTAATCTATGGGTGGCTGTGCTGTGGATCATTACTGACCCACACTTCATCATAGTGTGGGTCAGTAATTCCTGTTACGGATTTTTAATCCCACTCCTACTGGGGAAAGATTGTACCTGATTGTTAAGAAATAGGCGCCAATTTTTTACGCTTGGCCCAACTAACCCCAATCAAACACCGGGGTCGTCTCATCAATGTCCGCATCACGGTCAAGCCGAACTCGGTCAACCCCACGCTTTCGCCCAAGGGACTGGAGCGTTTCGTACTGCTGCTGGAAGTCAG
>Ga0194130_10003648_pt1 | contig 20418 bp, 24 predicted proteins | sample TA2KigsurfametaG_FD_160084 | JGI IMG/M metagenome (GOLD analysis project Ga0194130, IMG submission 160084) | Freshwater microbial communities from Lake Tanganyika, Tanzania - TA2015050 Kigoma 12 surface | ecosystem: Environmental > Aquatic > Freshwater > Lake | place: Tanzania: Lake Tanganyika... | reverse complement strand
AGGCTTTCTGTGACCTTCACCATCAGCAACCTCCCCGAGCCGCAGCTGATCGAGGAGCTGAACTACGAGACGATCTTTCGCCAGCTGATGGAGGACTTTCTCGATCGGCACCCCGCCTACACCGCCCTGCTGGAGAGCGACCCTGCGGTGAAGCTGCTGCAGGTTTTCGCCTATCGGGAGCTTGTGCTGCGGCAACGGGTCAACGACTCTTTCAAGGCCACACTGCTGGCGTTCGCAGCTGCTGGAGACCTCGATCACTTGTCCGCCTTCTACGGCGTCAACCGCCAATCGCCTGAGACCGACACGGAGCTGCGTGAGCGCACAATCGAGCGGATCAAAGGCAGCTCAACCGCTGGCGGTGCTGCTTGGTATCGCTACCAAGCACTAAGCGCCGACAACCGCGTGCAGGACGCTCTGGCGACAAGCCCCGACGCCGGCGAGGTTCGGGTGGCGATCCTGAGCAACGAGGCCGAGACAATCAAGCTGGCCAACGTGGACCAACTAAATACCCTGGCGACCACCTACGGGGTGCCCACCAGGGTGTTGAGCCCACTTGAGCCGCTAGAGACATTCCGCGCCCGAGTGCGCACGGCAGCCCTGGGCGCTGGTGGTGATGGAACCGCAAGCCAGAACCTGTTGTCCGTCGTCGATGACTACGTGCAGGGCGACAGCGTGCGGGTGATCACCGACACGGTTGAGGTGGTGAGCGCCACGATCATCAAAGTCGATGTGGTCGCCAACGTCTGGCTGTATCCCGACCAATCCCCGATCATCCTGAACGGCCTGCAGGCGAGCATCCGCGCCGACTTCAAAGCCGCTGCTGGCCTGGGTTGGGACTTGACACCAAGCTGGCTAATCCGCAGAATCCACCTCCCGGGAGTCCAGCGCGTCGAGCTGATCTCGCCCGACGGCTGCGGTGGACCGATCGTCGCGGACAGCACCACGGCTGTGGCCCTGGGCAACATCACGATCACGTTGGCCGGCTATGACCGATGACGGCCACCGATCTCCTACCGAGTAACGCCACACAGCTGGAGCGCGATCTATCGCGCACCAGCGATGTGCTGCCGACACTCAGCTCAGCCGTCGCACGTGTTCGCCGCGCCAAGCGCGAAAACATTCCCGACGATGTGGTGCCGTGGCTCATCTATGAATACGGCCTCGGTGAAATCCTCCCTTATGTGCCTGATCTACGGCAGGCGCTGGCGCAGGGAATCCAATGGCAGCGAGTGCGGGGCACTCGCAGCGCCGTCCAAATAGCCCTCGATTGGATCGGCTTCAACGCCAGCATCGAGGAGTCCGAAGCCGGCACACTGCGCTGGGCTGATTTTCAGATGGGCCTGGATCAGGCCCCGCAAAACCTGGAGTTCACGAACAACGTGATCCAGGTGTCGCGCCTGTCGGCACCAATCCGCAGTCGCCTGTTCAGGATTTACGGCGGCTACGACTACCGGCGGTTCAAGCTCGACGACCACCAGCTAAGCGAAGGGTCGTGGCTTTGCGACCACACCGGGGTCTATCTCTACCAAGACCAGGAGCTGCCGTGGCCGCAGCTGTCGTTCGGGCGTGAGTTCGAAGAGACCGTCAGCTTCACCGATGGCAACGCCATCACCAGCGCGGTCGAGCGGATTCACACCGATCAAGGCTGGTACGAGGACAAGATGATCCTCGATGTCAACCAGCTCAGCGAGCTGGTCTGGCGCGAGTTCCACATGACCGACTTGGGTGTGGTGGTCAGTCGTGGCCACCTCACCGCTGTAGGCCCCTGGTGGCAGCCGTCTACGAACTGGGCGGATCACACTTGGGACCAGGGCCTCGACTGGGCCGGCCTGGTCAACCGCATTCAGCCGGCGCTCAAGTTTGCCAAGGCTGGTGTCTACCTCAGCGATCAGTGCATTTTCGGGGAGACAAACACCACCTTTGGCTCACGGTTCGACGCGATTGAGGGCGACGATCCGTTCCTGCTGTCGGATCCAGACTTTGCAACCGGGGAGGGTGTGCTCAGCGAGCAGATCATCCGCCCCACTTACGAGGAGTGGAACGAGCGGTTCGACCGCGATCACGAAATCACGGGCGTGGCCGCTGCCGATCAGGCCAGCAGCCTGTCGCTCAAGCGAGAACACCAACGGGTTATCGATGGGCTCGACGATCAGTTCCTGCTCAATCAGCACCTGCTCAGCGAGTGGCTGCCGCTGCTCGATCAGCTGGCGCTCAGCCGCCTGCACCAGATTGAGTGGAGCGGTGCCAGCGACTATCTGTCAGGCTCGAACGTCCTGCAGGGCGACACCTACACCGCGAGCATCGCGGGCCTCTATCTGTCTGAGGGGCAGCTGCTGGGAGACACGAACACCACGTTCAACGTCTCCCTGGAGATTGAAATCGGCTACGAGCCGTTCCAGCTCTCCGAGGCAGACCCCAGCGAGGTCATCACCGCTGCTGACTACGACGCCCTGGCCGACTACGGCTACCTGCAGGAGACCGGGCAGGGTGTGCTGGTGCTCAGCGAGGCCAGCCAGATCACAGGATCCGGCATCCTTTCCGAGCACATCAGCGCAGCGCAACTGGTGCTGCCGGCCAGCGAGTACCAGGCCAGCGGACTGTATCGGCTGTCGCAGCACCTGGTGGACACCGCCTGGCTGTCGATCGATCAGCGGTTCGACCGCTCGCATCCGGCAGCTGGCGTTGCGGCCGCAGACCTTGCCAGCCAGCTCACGCTCAAGCGCGAGCACCAGCGGATTTTGGACGGCCTGGACGATCAGTACCTGCTGGACCAGCACCTGCTGTCCGAGTTCGCCACCCTGGCGGATCAGGCGTGCCTTACCCGGGTCCACCAGTTCGAAAACACCGGCGCCGGGGTCCACGCCACCAGCTGGGCCGGCATCCCTTGGGACGATGCCGTCACCTGGGAGGGGCTGCTCGGCGGCTTCCACAGCGGTGGTGTCAAGGCGCATATCTATCTGTCGGACAGCTGGCAAGACGAGCTGGGCGAGACCAACGCCGTGCTCGGCTGGTTTGCAGACGAGCGGCTCGATCGCCTGCACGTCACAACCGAGGTGCACGCCTACGCGGGCGAGACCATCAGCGAACGCCAGCACGAGCGCACCTACCAGGGCATCAGCTGGGAGCGTTTCAGTTACAGCACCTGGAATGACGCAGGCAGCTGGTTCGAGCACGGTGCTGGTCAGATCTGGAACCTGGGGGCCACAAGCGACTGGACGACAGGCGACTGGGCGCAAGTGCAGTGGGCTGCTGGCAACAGCGACTGGAACTCCACAGCTAAGTGGGCAACGGCGCTCATTGCCTGGGAACCAACATCACAAACCATTGAGACCGCACATGAATCGTCTTCGTAGACTGCCCCATAGAATGACAACGACTCAGGAGGCCATGGCCTAATGGCAACCCTCGTAACCACAGGTCGAGCCGGGCTCGCGGCTTCGGTTGCCGCACGGCAGATCTTCCTGGGAGTAGGAGCTGGCGATGCCAGCTGGGACTCCAGCGGCACACCACCAGAGAGCATCAGCTCTTCTGCACTGCTCTACCCCTTGGGCTATCGCAAGAGCGCCCAGGTGTCGTTCGTATCACCGGCCGCCCAGGGCGCCATCGTGCTTCCGAGTGGTCGCTATGACGTGAGCGCGACCCAGACGAACTTCCTCTATTTGAGGTTCACTCTGGATTTTGCCGACATCAGCTCAAGCACCATCCGGGAAACCGGCATCTTTCTTGATACCGACATAGCCGACGGCCTGCCGGTGGGTCAGATGTTCTTCAGCCCGGCTCAGGTGGACGCCGCAGGGACGCTTTACTTGCTAGAGCACGTGGCGGCGATCATTCGCACTCCGGCTACCCGCGAAACATTCGAGTTCGTCCTGACCTTCTGAGGCTGCCATGACCCTTCAGGCTTACTACAACCGCTTTGACGCAGCCGATCGGTACGACGAGCTGCTATTCCGCGCAAGTCGCGGTCTCCAGTCCGCCGAGCTGAACGAGATTCAGTCGGTCCTAAGTGATCGGATGAAGCGCATCTCCGACGTTCTGTTCAAGGACGGCGGCGTGGTGCGTGGTGCATCCGCAACCATCAATCCGCAAACCGGTGCGGTGACGATGGATGCCGGTGCGGTCTACGTGCTGGGCGCGGTGCGTGAGGTGGCTGGTGCCGCCTTAACCATCCCCACTACCGGCAGCCTGCTGATCGGGGTGCGCGTGGTCACCACCACGATCACCGAGCTGGAAGATCCTGACCTGCGTGATCCGGCAGTTGGCACTCGCAACTTTCAGGAGGCTGGGGCAGGGCGTACCCGCCGCATCGTCACCTGGGGCTGGTCTGGTGATGGCGGCGCTGGCGAGTTCTTCTCCGTCTACGCCGTGCTCGACGGCGTGCTGGTAAGCCAGGCGATCCCGCCCGAGCTGGACGGCGTCAAGCAGCTGCTGGCCCGTTACGACTACGACGCGAACGGCAGCTACACCGTGCGTGGCCTGCGCGCCATTGCGCTGGGCAAGGACAACAGCCTGACGAACTACACCTTCAGCGTGACTGACGGTGTGGCCAACGTGATGGGCACCAAGATCGACAAGCCAACGGCAACCCCGCAGGCTTTCCCGATTAACCCCGACCTGCAGCAGATCAACAACGAGCCCAAAGCAAGTCAGTCCGTAAGCGCACAGACGCTGACCCTGAACCGCAAGCCGCTCAACGACATCCTGGACGTGGTGATCACGGCCCAGAAGACCGTGACCCTGACTCACGGATCGTTTAGCGGCGCGCTGGACCTGCTGCCCGACACCGCTGTGCTGCTGATTGTGTCGGTGACGCAAGGCGCGACCACCTTTGTCGCCGGCACCAGCTACAACCTGACCGCCGATCAGGTGGACTGGACCCCCGCTGGCCCTGAACCTGCACCTGGCAGCACCTACTCGGTGACTTACCAGTATCTCACCTCTGTTGAACCAACCAACATCAACCCGGACGCTGGCACCTTCCAGATCACTGGCGCTGTCGCCGGCAGCCTGGTGCTAATTGACTACCGCTGGAAGATGCCGCGTTACGACGTGCTGGCGCTCGACAGCAGCGGTCTGTTCAACCTGATCAAAGGCACCTCCTCGGCCTTTAACCCGATTCCCCCTGCAGTGCCGACCACACAGCTAAAGCTGTGCGAGATCTACTTGGACTGGTACACCACCAGCACCCCGGTGGTGAACAACAACGGCACCCGTGTGGTGTCTATGGCCGAGCAACAGCAGGTCAAAGACTCGATCGTGGAGCTCTACTCCCTGATCGCTGACGAGCGCCTGCTGCGTGACATTGGCTCCCGCGAACCCACCGCAAAATACGGCGTCTTCACCGACCCCCTGTTCGACAACGACCTGCGCGATGCCGGCGTTGAGCAGGATGCCGTGATCGTGCGCAACGAGCTGCGGCTGGCTGTGCCCGGCTCTGTGGTGCCTGCTCCCCAGCAGAACACCACCACGCACCTGCTGCCCTATACCGAGGGCAGCGTGATCGCGCAGGATCTGCGGACCGGCTCCATGCAGATCAACCCCTACGGGAACTTCGATCCCGTGCCTGCCCGCGTGGTGCTGACCCCTTCGGTTGATCTCTGGTCTGAGACCGACGATCAAACCCAGCTCGACACCAACCGCCTCACCACCTTCAGCAGCCTCGGCCTAATCCAGCGCACCACCACGGACACGGTCACCACCCTGGTGCAAAACGAGACTCGCCCAATCGAGTTTCTGCGTCAGCGCAGCGTGTCGTTCACCGTGTCTGGCTTTGACGCCAACGAGGTGCTGACTCAGCTGATTTTCGACGGTCAGAACATCACCCCCAACCCCGCGCTGGTGGCCAGCGCCCAGGGCACGTTGACCGGCACGTTCACCGTGCCCGCCAACGTGCCAATCGGCACCAAGCTGGTGCGCTTCGTGGGCAACCAGGGCAACTTCGGCAACGCCACCTACACCGGCGAGGGCACCCTCACCATTCGCCGCTGGCAGTCCACCACCACGATCACGACCGAGTTCTACGACCCTCTTGCTCAGAGCTTCGTGCTGGAGCAGGGTCGTCACATCACGGGCGTCGATCTTAAGTTCGCCACCATCGGCAACGCAGCGAACCCCGTGCTGGTGCAGCTGCGCGAGGGCGACAACGGCTTCCCAAGCCGCAACGTGGTCGCAGACGCACAGATTCCTGTCTCGTCGATGACGACCGCCAACACCTACGTGCGGGCCAACTTCCATACCCCGATCTGGCTGGAGCCGGGCGAAGAGTATTTCATCGTCATCCTGACCGACGATGGCCAGCACGCTGTGCGCGTGGCCGAGCTGGGTCGTCTTGACCCGATCGCCAACCGCACGGTGACCGCTCAGCCCTACACCGTGGGCGTGCTGCTCAGCAGCTCCAACGGCAGCACCTGGACCCCACACCAGGATAAGGATCTGACCTTCCGCCTAATAGGTGCCGACTTCAGCGACACCACCACCACCATTGGCATGGGTTCGATCGTGGTGTCGGGTTGCACCGACCTGCTGATCAACTGCCCGGTCGAGTTACCCACCGACAACACCCAGCTGCGCTACGTGGTGACCCGCTCCAACAGCGAAGTGTTCAACCTGGCCCCCGGCCAGCTGCTGCGCTTCGACGTTGCGATCAGCGACACCCTTCAGATTCAGGCTGTGCTGACAGGCACCAGCACCCAGAGCCCTGTGCTCAGCCCTGGCACCCTGGTGGTGGTGGGTGCGCTTGACACCGCCGGCTTCTACCAGAGCCGCGAGTTCCAACTCAGCGCAGGTGGCAGCACCATGCGCGTGGTGTATGAGGCCAACATCACCGGCAGCGCCACGGTCGTGCCGCAGTATTTCAACAACGGATTCCAGAGCCTTTCCCTCACCAAGACCACACCGGTCGGCGATGGCTGGAACGAGTACGTCTTCTCGGCAACCGGCATCACCGGCCTGACGGCTACAAAGGTGAAGCTCAATCTGACCGGCACCCCTGGCCACCGGCCTCGGGTCCGCAACATCCGCGCCGTGATGGTGTAACGCCATGCCTACAAACCAAACGACAACAGGGCGGGCCTACCCGCTCCCTTATCCGTCAAACCTCCTGGCGGATGACGTTCAGCGGTTGCGTGATGCGCTGCAGGCGATTGACACGGACGTGGTTGCTCGCCCCACCACGACAACCACCCAGACCCTGATCGACAACGCCATCACCGCCCTGGTGAACGGCAGCCCTGCTGCGCTCAACACGCTGCAGGAGCTGGCCGCTGCCCTTGGCAACGATCAGGACTTCGCAACCACGGTCACCAACGCCCTCGCAGCTCGCTTGCAGCTTGCTGGTGGCACAATGACCGGTGCCATCACCCTGTCGGGTGATCCAACCCAGGCGCTCCACGCTGCGCCCAAGCAGTACGTGGACGCGCGGGTAGCAACCAAGGCCAGCATCGGTCTGGCCATCGCCCTCGGCTAACACCTAAGGACCTCCAGACCCATGGCTGAAACTTTTAACCGTGTGAGCACCAAGCTCACGACCACTAACGCCACTGACATCTACCAGGCACCAAACGGTGCGGCTACTAATCGCGCCGTCGTTCTTTCTGCCATGGTGGCAAACGTGAACGGCTCTAGCGCCTTTGACGTAACTGTCGCTGTTACCGACTCGGCAAACACCGAACTGTCGAAGATTGCCTACACCATTAGCGTCCCGGCTGACGCAACTCTTGAGCTAATTGCAAATAAGCTAGTGCTTAAGAACGGTGAAAAGCTTCGGGCAACAGCAAGTGGCTCAAACGGTTTGGAAGTAACTGTTTCCGCTTTGGAGATCTCCTAATGGCACGCCTGCACCAATTCAACGGCGGCTACCTTGGCGCGGATGCGTTAAGCGACAACACCGTTAAAGGCGTGTGGGCGCTAGGAGAGAACACAAGTTCTTTGCAGCTAGGTGGCGGAGCAGCACTTGCGACTGGCGGCAACGTGACGCAAGACGTGAACGGCTATCGCGTTCACAGTTTTACTTCAAACGGAAATCTCACCGTTACAAAGCAAGGCGAAGCAGAAATCTTCCTAGTTGGCGGCGGCGGCGGCGGCACCGGTAACATTTCGGGTGGCGGCGGCGGCGGTGTAATTATGAAAAAAGTTATCCTGCCAAGTGGAACTCACTCTGTTGTTATTGGCCTCGGCGGCGCAGCAGAATCCGGTAACGGAGGGCAAACGACCTTCCTGAATCAGATTGCACTTGGAGGCGGTAAGGGGCGAGGGGGTAATGTTCCTTCCTCTGGTACTGTTGCTTCTAGCGGCGGTGGATCTGATGCTGAGTCTCCAAACGCTTATAACTACACACCTGGGCAAGGGCACACAGGTGGCAACAAACTCTCCGGCGCAAACGGCGGGGGCGGCGGCGGAGCTGGTGGCCCAGGCGGCAACGGATCTAGCACTAATCAAGACATCGGCGGCACTGGAGGTCCCGGCATTCCCATTGACTGGCGTGGCAACACAGAATGGTTCGCTGGTGGCGGCGGCGGCGCTGGCGCGTCCGGCTGGAGCCATGGGGGGATAGGTGGTGGCGGCAATGGCGGCCGTGTTCAGCAGCAAAGCACATCTCCTGGAGGCGCAAATCAGGGTGGCGGCGGCGGCGGCGGCTATGCCATCAATGGTTCTGCCGGCGGTAGCGGCATTGCAATTATCCGTTACAAGATCTGAGGAACGAGCATGGCAACAATCGGAGCAACCTCTTTAAGCCGAACTGGTGTTTGGGATGCTTTTCGTGTCTCGAGATTAGTGGCCGCAAACAAATGGAATGACAACTATGGTCAAGTGACGAGCTCTGCGCTGGGCACATACGAAAATCCTGCAAGCAGCGCCGGGCAAATTTATAGAGAAAACAATTCCGCAACTAACGGCGCTTACTGGATCCTCCCCCCTGGGCAAACAGTTCCATTTCAAGTTCACTGCATCTTTACCGAGGCAGGCGGATGGATGCAGGCGTTAAAAGTATCTCCTGGCATTACAGTTCAAGGTATCAACGACGCTTTTTGCATTAACTGGGGAGGATGGGCTTTCTCGACACGCGCACAGTGCGGTGGCGTTGGAGGGGGGGTGTCCGCCTGGGCACGAATTAACGATGAAGACTCAATGACGCCCGTCTACTTAGAGTCTCCCTTTCAAAGAGTCATGCTCGTGACTCTTGCTGATCAAAGCTATCGGCTTGCATGGCATCACGACACTGTCTGTAGTTCGATGCGCGCCATGATTATGCAAACACAGACCGGTAACAACCATGCTAAAAGCTGGCTGTTTCCTAATGTTAACGATAACGATAAAAGTCTTTTGCGACGTCTACGCGTTCATGCCGGTGTAGACACTCAGCCTTGCCAGACTACTGTGCGTTTTGGTTTCAAAGTTAGATCAGACTCGCAACCTTACACTGCTGCCTCGTCAGTTCAGGGCGGCTTCCCGTCGGGGGGAGGCCACTATTGGGCACAGATTGGCATTGGCGGAGAAGGCACCACAAATGGTCACTTCGGTGGCGGTATTGGCGGCAGTTACGTCTCAGATCGTGGCTGGCGCTGTCACGGTCACTGGTGGGGCCATGGCGACTTAAGCCATGCACACTCCGGCAATGGTTATTGCATGAACGGCGCTATCGGCGTCTATGTGCAGTGATGCCACGCTGGTGGTCGCTACTTGGAGCAGGTGCAGCGGTGCTGGCGTCTATCGTCGGCACCACCATCACCATCGACAACCGCTATGCCAAGAGCCAGGAGGTCCAGCAACAGTTCGCCGCTGCACGCAAGCAGCAGCTGCGTGATCGCATCTTCGAGCTTGACCTAAAGCTCAACCCAACCGCAGCCGACAAGGCGCTGCGGGAATACCTCATGCAGCAGCTGAACGATGCCCGCTAAAACCAAGACACGCCCAACCGGCGACAAAATTGAGTGCAAACCCAAGCGCACAAGACAAGGCCAGGGCCTTCACTCAAAGCCCAGCCACGGACGCAAGAAGCTCCGGGGTCAGGGCCGTTGAGCACCCCTAGAATCACCCCAAGGAGGACTCCTTCGCCATGACCACTTTTCTGCACGGTGTCGAGGTTCTGGAGCTCGATACAGGCATCCGTCCTATCCGCACCGTGCGGTCGGCGGTCATCGGCCTGGTCGGCACAGCACCCAACGCTGACAACGACGCATTCCCGCTCAACACTCCGGTGTTGATCGCTGGCAGCCGAGCCAAGGCTTCCCAGCTGGGATCAACTGGAACCCTGCCCTCAGCCATGGACGGCATCTTCGATCAGATCGGAGCTGCTGTCGTAGTGGTGCGGGTTGCTGAAGGGGCCAACGAGATGGCCACCATGTCCAACGTGGTGGGCAACTCAACTGCCTATACCGGCGTCTACGCCCTGCTGAGGGCAGAGGTGGATCTGGGCGTGCAGCCCAAGATCCTGATCGCACCAGGCTTCACTCATCAGCGCATTCCAGATCCCGACAACGCCGGCTCCTTCCTGGTGAACCCGGTAGTGGCTGAGATGCTTGGCATCGCACAGGACTCCGTGGGCCTGGGTGAACGTCTGCGCGCCGTGGTGATCGCTGACGGCCCCAACACCACCGACGCAGCGGCGCAAGCCTATGCCGACGACCACGGCGACGAACGTCTGTTCGTGGTGGATCCCTGGGTCAGGGTGCTCAGCGGCGTCAACTTTGTTAATCAGCCCCCCTCCGCTCGCGTGGCCGGCATGATCGCCCGCGTCGATGCCGAGGTTGGCTTTTGGGAGTCACCTTCTAACAAGCTCATGCAAGGCATCAGCGGCGTCAGCCGTCCTGTGCCCTTTGCCCTGGGCGACGCCAACTCGGCGGCCAACATTCTCAACGAGAACAAGGTGGCCACCATCATTCGGGAGCAGGGCTTCCGCCTATGGGGCAATCGCACCACCGCAAGCGACAGCAAGTGGCAGTACCTTTCCGTGCGCCGCACCGCTGACATGGTGAACGAGTCAATCCTGCGCGGCCACCTATGGGCGGTGGATCGCTGCATAAACCGCACCTATCTCCAAGACGTTGCGGAAAGCGTGAACGAGTACCTGCGCAGCCTCAAGGCTCGCGGTGCCATCCTCGGTGGCCAATGTTGGATCGATCCCGAGGCCAATGGCCCCGGCGACATCGCCAACGGCCAGGTGACGTTCGACTTTGATTTCACCCCCTGCTACCCGGCAGAACGAGTCACATTCCGGTCAGTGCTGACAAACGGCTACCTGACCGAGCTTCTCACCACTAACTGAGGTCGACCATGGCACTTCCTAAGACTCTTCGCAATTTCAGCCTCTACGTGGACGGGCGTGGCTACGCCGGTCGCGTAACCGAGCTGTCCCCTCCGAGCCTCACCGTGATGGCTGAGGAGTATCGCGGCGGCGGCATGGACCTCCCAGCCCAGATCGACATGGGCATGGAAGCACTCGAAATGGAGTTCGTCCTGGCCGAGTACGAGCTCGAGGTTCTCAATCTGTTCGGCCTGCTCGATCAGAAAGCCGTTCAGGCCACCATCCGTGGTGCCCTGATGGCCAACGGCGAGGATGCGACCTCGATCGTCTACAACGTGACGGGCCACATCAAGGAGTTCGACCCCGGCTCAATGGTCGCCGGTGAAATCACCGAGGCCACGTTCCTCATGGGTCTCCGGTACTACAAGCTCACCATCGGTGGGTCTGTGGTGCATGAGATCGACGTGGAGAACATGACCCGGATCATCAATGGCGCCGATCAGCTCGCAAGCATCCGCTCCGCAATCGGCATCTGACCTAGATGAAAACCCGACCCACTACCCCGATTGACCTGGACTACCCCGTCGAAGTCGATGGGGTCCAGGTTTCAACTCTGGCCATGCGCCGGCCCACCGTGGCCGATCAGCTGGCCTTCGAAGAAGGCAAGGGCACCGAGGCCAAGAAGACCGTCAACATGATGGCCGCCTTGTGCGACGTGCCCCCTGCCACCATCCAGCAGCTGGACATAGTGGACTTCCAGAAACTCGCCAACGTGATGGCGGGTTTCACTGGGCCCCAGGACGAGAGCTAAGACGCATCTGCGTGATCGTCGCCAAGCTCACCGGCTGGGGCCTGGGAGATCTGCTCAACCTGACCCAGGAAGATCTGCTGGCATGGCACAAGACAGCCGTGGAGGTAGAGAAGGAGATCGCGGCCAAGACCAAACGGAGGTAAGCAATGGCCGGGGCAACCAGCAGGATCACCGTTGAGATCGGAGGCAAGCTGGCGGCGTCGCTGGCGGCCTCCCTCCGGGCGGCACAAGCCCAGGTCTCCAGCTTCTCCCGCAACGTCAACCGCACGTTCAACGACGCGGCAACCGCTGGAGCTAAGGGCTTCAAGGGGATGCTGCGGAACGATGCGTTCCAAGTGGCGGCAGCTGGCGCGGCGTCAATCGGCTTGGCTCTGGGCCAGTCGGTGCGGACCGCTGCGAAGTTTGAGACCTCGCTTACCGAGATCGGCAAGATCAGCGGATCCAGCCAGTCGGAGCTAAAGGCGCTGGGCGCACAGCTGTCTGCGCTGTCAGCCCGCAACGCGACCAACCTGGCACCCACGGTGCTGGCGCAGGGCGTCCAGGACCTGGTGGCCCAGGGCCTGGACCTTAAGGATGCTGTCGCCTCGATGGAGGCGCTGGGCAAGGTTGCGACCGCAACCGGCTCGGAGCTGACCGACGTTACGAAGACCGGCTTCCAGCTCCAGAACGCCCTCAAGATCAAACCAACCGAGCTCAAGTCCACGTTCGATGCGCTCGCCTTTGCAGGTAAAGCCGGCGCGTTTGAGCTGAAGGACATGGCTACCTTCATGCCGACCATCGCGGCGGCAGCTGGCACGCTGGGGATCCAAGGCAAGCAGGGTGCGGTCAGCCTGGCGGCGATGATGCAGATGGTGCGCAAGGACGCGCCGGATGCTGGGCAAGCGGCGACCCGGATGACGGACGCCATGCTCAAAATGACCGCGCCTGATGCGGTCAAACGGTTCAAAAAGTTCGGCGTCAACATCGAACAGGTGCTCGCCAACGCCAAGAAGAAAGGCGTCAACCCGATGGAGGCTGCGCTCGACGAGCTGCAGCGTGTCACCGGTGGTGATGTCTTCAAGCTGTCTCAGATCTTCGGGGACAAGGAGGCCAAACTCGGCCTCATGTCGCTGCTGAAGTACCGCAAGGAGTACGAGAAGCTCAAGGCGGATGCGGGCGGTGATGCCGCAGCTGGCACGGTCGAGCAGGACTACCTGAAGTCGATCAACACCTTGAACGGGAACCTCAACACCTTTAAGGCCACCACCGAGCGGTTGGGCATCGCCCTGGGCAATGCTCTGCTGCCGGCGCTGGCGGTTGCCGCCAAGGCGATCACCCCCCTGGTGGAGGGCTTTGCTGCGCTGGCGGAGAAAGCACCTTGGCTGACGAACACCATCGTGGGCGTGGGCGCTGCGTTCGTCGGGCTGGTGGCGGTTGCACCGTTTATCGCCAGTTTCATCAGCGTGATCTCGTCCCTGGGGGCTGCGATCGGGGCGATGAGCCTGGGGGCCACCATCGCCGGCTGGGCTGGCGCGATCGGCCCGGCCATGGCTGCGATCGGTGCGGCGATCACCGGGCCCATAGGCATTGCGGTGCTGGCCATCGTTGGCCTGGGCCTAGCGTTCAAGGCTCTATGGGACAAGGTGCCGGCGTTCCGACAGGCGGTGACGAGCGCCTTCCAGGGCATCGCCGCCAGGTTCCAAGCCACGTTCGGTGCGATCAAGACAGCCCTTGGCGGCTTCCTGAACTACCTTGGGGGCCTGGGCAAAATGGTCGCCGGGGCATTCACCTTCAACCCTGGGCTGATCGCCGCCGGGTTTAATCAGGCGCTGGGCGGCGTGCGCACAATGGTGTCGGCATGGCTGGGCTGGGTGCGGGCGATGATCCCCAGCGGTCTGCGGGGCGCGTTCGATCAGGGCCTTGCCGTGGTGACCGGTGCGATCGGGCGGATCAAAGGCGCACTCATGTCGATCGGCCAGGCGCTATGGAGCGGCGGCCTCAGTCAAATGTTCAGCGGGATCGGCCAGGCCCTGGGCGGCGTGGTCGGCGTGATCAAAGGCATCTGGAACACGATCGTCGGCATCTTTACTGGTGACGCCACTCGAGCAGTGGCTGGCGTGAACCAAGCCTTCGCCGGCCTGCGCAACATCGTGGGGGGCTTGGGGGCGATGTTCTCCGGGGCGTTCCAATACATGGGCACGGCCGCAGCGATGGCGTTCAACGGCCTGCGGACCCTGGCGCAGACGGCTTTTAACGCGATCGTCAGCGCCGCAATTTCGCTGGGCCAGCAGATCATGGGGGCGCTCATGCAAATCCCGAGCATGGTGGGGGCCGCGTTCGCTGCAGTCAAGGCAGCGGCGGTGACGGCATTCCAGGGCATCGTGGCGTTCATCAAATCGGTGCCCGGCATGGTGGTCGGCGTCGGCCAGGCAATCATCGACACGATCATTCAGGGCGTGTTGTCCCGGGCCCAGGCGCTTTACGCCGCTGTGAAAGGCGTATTCGCCAATGTGCGCAAGATGATGCCCTTCTCCGACGCCAAGGAGGGCCCCTTCAAGTACCTGACTGCTAGCGGCAAGTCGATCATCGGCACCCTGGCGGACGGGGTGAACGAGGCATCACCCGTCCTGCATAATGCGATTCACGCCTCCGCCGCACATGGGATGCGCGGAGTGGCCAAAGCCCAGAAGAACTACAACCCGCAGCAGGGCCAGCAAGGCCAGCAGCCCCAGGCGCAGCCGCAGCTGACCGCAGCTGGCGTGCCGATGCTCAGCCAGCCATTCATCCCACAGTACCCCGCCAGGCCCACGGCACCGGCTGCCCAGGGCGGTGGGATGCTTGGCGGTCTGGGCCAGCTGTTGCAAGGTGCGGTCAAAAAGTTTGCCCCTCAATACAGCGGCCTTTTGTCAGGGGCCATGGGGATGCTCCAGCAGCTCAACCCCCCGCAGGTGCCCACGCCAGCGCCCGCGATGGCAATGGCCGGGGGCGGCACCATGGGGATGAACATGAACCCCACCGTCAATATCAACGTGGCCGGCACCAACGCCAGCGCAGACGAGATTGCCCAGCAGGTCACTATGGCCCTGAGCGGGTTCCTGTCTGATGCTGAGTCGGGCGTCCGCGCCTTCCTTAACGACTGACCATGGCAGCCCAGATCCTGATGACCCTTGGCGGGTTCCAATTCGAGATCAACACCGCAGCCCACGACCAGCTGCAACGGCAGAGCGCCTACCGCTGGGAGAAGCAGGACCGCCTGGGGCGCGAGCCGGCGATGCAGTTCATCGGCAAGGGCGAAGAGAAGATCAACCTGAACGGGGTGATCTACCCCCACTTCAGAGGCGGTCTGGGCCAGCTCAACACCATGCGGACGATGGCCGAGGGCGGCGAGCCGCTGCAGCTGATCGACGGCCTAGGCAACGTGCTGGGGCAATACTGCATCACCCAGGTGCAGGAGACCCAGACCGTCTACGTGGGCCCGGGCATCCCCCGGCGAATGGACTTTTCGATGGAGCTGGCCCGCTACGGTGAAGATCAGTTCAGCGGCGGTGGCGGCTCTGACGGCTCCGGTGGTGGCGGCTGGGGCGGCTGGTTTGGTGACCTGTTTGGGGTGATCGCATGAGCAGCCTTTCCCAGACCTACCTGACCCAGCAAGGCGACGAGCTGGATGAGATTTGTTTCCGGTTCTACGGCTACAGCCGGGGCTCGACTGAGGCGGTGCTCGCCCTGGAGGCGAACCGCGAGTTGGCCTTGCTGCTGCCAATCTTGCCAGAGGGCATCGAGATCACACTGCCGGCCCTGACACCACCACCCCCCGAGCCACGGCTAAAGCTGTGGAGCTGACATGAAACCCGGGTTCAGCGTTACCAGCAGCGGCAACGACATCACTCAGCAGATCGCTGATCGCCTGCTGTCGATCAGAGTGCAGGATGAGGCCGGGCAGAAGTCCGACACCCTAGAGATCAGCCTGGATGACCGGGGCCAGAACCTGCCGCTGCCCGATGCCAAGGTCGAGCTGACCGTGGCGCTGGGCTACACCCACGACGGGCAGAGCCTTCAGAAGATGGGCACCTACGTGATCGACGAGGTGGAGCTAAGCCACCCCCCAGCCACGGTCAAGATCAGGGCCAAGGCGATGGAAATCAGCGGCAAGCTCAAGGAGCAGAAAACCCGCAGTTGGCACAACAAAACGATCGGCCAGATCGTGACCCAGATCGCCAGCGAGCACAGCCTGATTCCGATCGTGCACTCGCGCTATACCAACCGCCTGATCGATCACATTGATCAGACCGCCGAAAGCGACGCGCACTTCCTGACCCGGCTGGCTGGGCTGCACGGGGCAACATCCAAGCCGGCCGAGGGCCGGTTGATCTTCATTCCAGCTGGCGAAGGGGTAGGGGCATCAGGCGAGCAGCTGGTTGCCGCGACACTTGACCGGGCCCAGGTGCAGGACTACCGGGCCACTATTAAAGACCGGGGCGCTTACAGCAAGGTCGTGGCGAAGTACCACGACAAGGAGACCGGCACGGAGAAGTCCCTTGAGGTGCCGGTGCCCAACAGCACGGCCGGCGGGGGCATCGGCTTTCTGGACTCGCTGTTCGGGATCATCACCGGCAGCACCGTCGGCGACAGCAGCAGCTCCGGCCCCAGCTACCAGGATCGCAGGCTGCACGCATCGAAGGAGGAGGCGATGGAGGCCGCTAAGGCCCGGGGCAAGAGCCTGGCCAGCGGCACAGTCACAATCGACTTGACCTGCGCCGGCCGACCTGACATCTTCGCTGAACGCCCCATCACACTCACCGGCTTCCGCGATCCACTGAACTCCACGTGGATGATCCAGAGCGTGACGCACGAATACTCAAGCCGGGGCTACTCCACAAAAATCACCTGCGGCACCAGTGGTAAGGATGGCGAGAGCACAGGCTCTACCAGCTAAACACTGCCCCCTAGACTTAAGCCTGAGAGGAATGAGGCCATGCGTGACGAGCAGGTATCGCACGCCGATATTTACCACAAACTTGGGGCGCTCGAAGGCAAGGTCGACGCTTTGATAGGGGCACTCACAGAGCGAAAAGCAGAGCTAGACGGATTGTTCAGCCGGATGCGCGATCTTGAAAGCAAGCTGGCTTGGGTCTTAGGAGCAGCCGCCATGCTCAGTTTGGTAGTGCCAATCCTTGTGACCATGGCTGCGCCGCGTCTACTTTTTGAGCACCACAACCCTCCAGCTCAAATGCGATGACTGACAAACGCAGCGAGATTGAAGATTTATTACCGTTCTTCACGCACTACAAAGGTTTGCCCCATCAGGTCGCTGGCATCCGCGAACTGTATGAAGCGATGCCGGCAAGCCTGAACAGTCGAACGGCTAAATGGAAGGACACTTATCGAGCAGCCGGGAAGCAACCTGAGCCAGCGCCCAAGACAAACCCGCTCCGCGTGCCGTACTACTCACAGCGGGACTCAGCTACTCAGCACGCCTTACGGATGTGCTTCTCCAGCAGCTGCGCCATGTTGCTGGAAACTATAAAGCCGGGCACCTTGAACGGCCCCAACGGCGACGACGCCTACCTCGGCCGCGTGCTGCGTCATGGAGACACGGTGGACGCCGGGGCACAGATCAAGACCCTGGCAACCTATGGGGTGCAGGCTGCGTTCACGCAGAAAGCCAACTTCGACACGGTGAAAAGGCAGATTGACAAAGGAATCCCGGTGCCGCTTGGCTTTCTCCACAAAGGCCCGGTCAGCAGGCCCCTAGGCGGAGGCCACTACCTCTGCGCCATTGGGTACGACGACACGAGTTTGGTGGTCCATGACCCGTTTGGTGATTGCGATCTAGTGTCGGGCACCTATGTGAACAACTGGGGGGCGAAGCTGCGTTACAGCTACAAGAACTTCGGCCCACGCTGGATGGTTGAAGGGCCGGGTTCTGGCTGGGCCATACTGGCAACGACCTGAGAAGGCCACTACCCCATGCAGCTGAGCCACTTTGTCCGGTACTACCCGGAGGTGCTCGATCGTGATGCCTGCCAGCAGGTGATCGATCACTTTGAGGCCCACTCCCAGGACCACGTCATTTACCAGACCGATCACTACCGGTTCGCCGAGGTGAACGTATCCGCCGAGTGGCCTGAGATCCACAAGCTGACGTTCGAGGCGATCTTCCCCAACTTCAGTCGCTACGCCAACGACATCGGCCTGCGCAACGAGTGGCCGGACAACATGGCGTTTGAGCAGCTGCGCCTCAAGCGATACCTGCCCAACGACTCCGACCAGTTCCCGGATCACGTGGACGTGCACGACCACGAAAGCGCACGCCGGTTCCTGGTGGCGTTCCTCTACCTCAACGACGTTGAGGAGGGCGGCTGCACTGAGTTTCCGTCATGGGGCCAGTCGTTCAAACCGTGCGCTGGTTCGCTGCTCATGTTCCCGCCGCTGTGGCCCTGGCTGCACGCGGGACGCAAACCAATCACCGGGCCGAAATACATTCTCGGCACTTACTTGCACTACATCTAACCTGGAGTGACCCACCATGTTCGACATGGACGCTCAGCATCTGGAATACATCGGCCTGGCCTTGTTCGTGGCCAGTGAGGTTGTCGGCATGAGCAAGCTGCGTTCCAACAGCTTGCTGCAGCTGCTGCTCTCCTCTGCGATGCGCGCCTTCCCCTACGCCCCAAAGCAAAAGGGCGGTGGCGGCCCTTTGGACCTAATCCTCGGCGTCAAGCCCAAGGACCGTCGCAAATGATTGACCGCGCTGCGATGACGCGGCAGCTTCGCCTGCACGAGGGCGAGCGCCTGAAGCCCTATCGCTGCACCGCCGGCAAGCTCACCATCGGGGTGGGCCGGAACCTGGATGACCGAGGCATCACCGCCGAGGAGTCCGCCTACCTGCTGGCCAACGACATCGCACGGGAGGAGCGCGAGCTGCTCCGGGCCTTGCCGTGGGTGGGCCAGCTGGACGAGGTGCGCCAGCGGGTGCTTCTCGACATGACGTTCAACATGGGGCTAGGTGGACTGCTGCAGTTCAAGAACACCCTCGCCACGATTAAAGCCGGCGACTACGCCAAGGCCGCGGCGATGATGCTCGACAGTAAGTGGGCCACGCAGGTGGGCCAACGCGCCGAGCGCCTGTCGCGGATGATGGCCACCGGCAAAACACCGCGTGAGCTATGGCCCAAGCCGTGAGGCACCGCTTTGAGGTTTTGATCAGCGGCGCACGCTGGCGCTTTGATCGCTGGGAGGACATTCCCCAGGAGATCGATGAGGTGATCTGCTTTGAACCCGTAATCCCGCCAGCACCCCATACGCGCAACCAGCACGATGAGATCGAGCGTTGGCCGGGCAGACTGACTGAGCTGCTCAGGAGGACTAATGCCACCCGCAACACGTGTCGGTGATCCAGATATTCCGCATTGCTCTCCGATGGTCCGCGCCGTAGGCAGCTTTGACGTTTTTGTGAACGGGCGGCCGTGGTCTCGCCAGGGCGACGTGAATACTCCTCACCTGTTACCTGGCAACCCGTGCCCCACACACGTGGCCCCCATCGCCATCGGCAGCCGCACGGTGTTCGTCAACGGCAAGGGCGGTGGCCGGGTCGGCGACAAGATCGCAACTTGCACGGCAGTAGCCGTGGGCAGTCACGACGTATTCGCGGGCTAAACCCCCAAACCATCTCCCACCTGGCGCACGGCGCTGCGAGCTACCTCATCTACCAGGTGCGCGCCCCTGCTGAATGTCAACGGTTTGCCGTGGCTACCCTTAGACGATCCTGCGGGATCGCTATGGCGTGGCTGAACTTAGAGCTGCCGCTTCATGAGGAGCTTGAGATCGAAAAGCACGTTCGAGTGATCCGTGACTGCGACGACATCAACGAGCTGCGTCATTTAGCCGCCAGCTTGCTGCGTGCCTGGGCTCAGCAGTCCGACATCACCGCCCAACTGATCGCGCAGATTAGTGGCTGCGAGGTGATGCTGGCCAAAGCCGGGCTAATGCCTGAACCGGATCGAAACTACTTGGAGTGGGCGCAGTCGCTGTACCCAGACAACGATGGTGCGAATCAATGAGCAATCAGCGCGCCAGTAGGTGGCTTAGGTGCAGCTCGGCGCACCACAGATCTCTTGAGTATTGGCAATAGCCGTGCGCGCAGGATCGGTAGTAAAGCTCACCCTGCTCGTCTTCGAGCTGTTCAATCGTGCCGCCGTTGATCTCCCAGCGGCCAATAACCCTCAGGTCGTGTGTCATGACAACACCTTGGACGCGATCAACAAAACGATGGCGCAAGTGATCACGTACCGGAGGCTGAAGGCTTCCAGCTGTGCAGGCTTACGTGCGACCCTCCTGCTGGTGGATCCAAGTTTTTAGCTCTCGCACGTACTGTCGCAGCTGCTCA
>Ga0194130_10003645_pt1 | contig 20430 bp, 22 predicted proteins | sample TA2KigsurfametaG_FD_160084 | JGI IMG/M metagenome (GOLD analysis project Ga0194130, IMG submission 160084) | Freshwater microbial communities from Lake Tanganyika, Tanzania - TA2015050 Kigoma 12 surface | ecosystem: Environmental > Aquatic > Freshwater > Lake | place: Tanzania: Lake Tanganyika... | reverse complement strand
GCTCTGGACGCCGGACAAGTGACGATCGATGTCGAGTCCGTGGATGTGCCAACAAGCGCTGAGAGCGATTCCCGCCAAACCTCTTGAAGAGGTGGGATTTCGCTCCCATAGGCTCAGAGCAGCGCTCGATCCCTATGGTCTCGTTGTTGGCTTCACGGTGGGACGTGGTGGTGGTGGGGAGTGGAGCCGCTGGGCTGATGACCTGCCTTGAACTCCCCAAAGATCTGCGTGTTCTGCTTCTCAGCAAACAACTGAACCCTCGCTCCGCCAGCCGCTGGGCCCAGGGTGGAATTGCGGCCGTCACCCGACCGGAGGACAGCGCCGAAAGTCACATTGCTGACACCCTGCGTGCGGGAGCGGGGTTGTGTGATCGACCGGCGGTCGAACTCCTTGTGCGTGAAGCGCCCGCCTGTGTGGAGCGCCTTCTCGATCTGGGCATGGCCTTCGACCGTGACAACGGTCGGCTGAGCACCACCCTGGAAGCGGCTCACAGCCATCGACGGGTTCTCCATGCTCAAGACCGCACAGGTGGAGCCCTGGTGGAGGCGCTTGAACGCCATGTCGAACAGCGTCCCGGGGTGGAACGGTGCCAGGGGGTGCCCGCGCTGCAGCTCTGGGTGGAGGCTGGGCGCTGTATCGGACTTCAGGTCCTGGAGAATGGTCACGTGCGCTGGCTGCGCTCCGGCGCTGTCGTGCTGGCCTGCGGTGGCGGGGGGCATCTGTTCTCGCACACCACCAACCCAAGCCAAGCCTCCGGCGATGGCGTTGTGATGGCGTGGGCCGCGGGCGCTCGCATTCGGGATCTGGAATTTGTGCAATTTCATCCCACCGCCTTGATGTTGCCGGGTGCTCCCCATTTCCTGATCAGTGAGGCTGTGCGCGGGGAGGGCGCGCGGTTGCTCGATGCCCGTGGACAAAGCCCTGTGGCCCATCTCCATGGCGGAGATCTGGCCCCACGAGATCAGGTGAGCCGTGCCCTGGCGCGTTGCATGCGCGTCCAAGGGGTTGACCATCTCTGGCTTGATCTTCGCCCTGTGGGCGAGGAACGCTTGCGGAGGCATTTCCCGACCATTCTTGGCCGCTGTCTGGAGCTTGGCCTCCAACCCCTCACAGCTCCTGTTCCCGTGGCTCCAGCCGCTCACTATTGGATGGGCGGCGTGCAAACCGACTTGAATGCCGCTACCAGCCTGCCGGGCCTCTATGCCGTGGGAGAAGTGGCCTGCACCGGCGTGCACGGTGCTAATCGTTTGGCCAGTAATTCACTCATGGAATGCCTGGTCTTTGCGCGACAGCTCTCGTCGCTCGCGTTGGCCAACACTTCAGAAACTCCTATGCCGAACAGGCTCGTGCCCATGGAGGCTGCGGGAGTTCCTGGCGCTTCGTCAGGGATGGCAGTGGTTGAGAATCTGCAGGAGCGTGTGGAACGACTGCGCCAACTCTGCTGGCAGGTGGCTGGCGTTGAGAGAAGAGGTGGCGTCATTCGGGAGGCGCTGCAGATGATCCGTTGCCAGCGACAGGCCTGCGAGCGTGAACCGCTCTGGAGGCGAATTCACGATCAAACGCCAGAGGTGTGTCTCCAGCTCGACAGGGGCCAGGTGAAGGTGTTGCCGGTTCTCCATGAACTCAGGCAGAGGCTGGTGCTGGCTGAACTGTTGATGGAAGCTGCCCTGTTTCGGGAGGAGAGTCGTGGCGGACATTTCCGGACCGACATGCCGATGAAACAACCCTTCTGGGAGTGTCACAGTGTGCAAGAAATCGGCATGCCCATCAAGACGGCCAATGTAGTGGGAGATCTGACCAGCCTCTAGGAGTTGGCTTCAGGCAAGATCCGATGAACCTCAGAACCCGTTTGGTCCCTTGTAATCAGACATGGCCGCCAATTTGGCAAGAGGCTTCACGCCAGATTCGATGGTGCCGTTAATCTCCCAACTGGGAAAGCCCTGGATTTGCTTGGTCTTGCACAGCTCGGCCTGACTGTTTTTCCCATCGGGAGCACATTCCACCACCTTCAACTGCGCTGTGGCTTCTTTACCGAAGAGTTCCTTCTGCTCGTGGCAATGGGGACACCAATAAGCGGTGTACATGACGGCGCCCTTGGCGGTGAGATGTTTGGCCAAGGCAACTGCCGCAGGTGAGCTGGGTGAAGTCACGATGGGCGCCATCCCTTTCGTGATGACACTCTCTGGACGGTCCACAGCCGTGGCCCAGCCGATGCCAAACACCAGAACCGCAAGCCCGATTAGGATACCGCGGAAGACCAATTGCCCGGGTTCAATCCATTCCCCTCCGAGAATGGATATAATCATTAGGGCTAAAGAAAGGGCTGCTGAAAGGAGGCAGAATGCGCAAAATGCCTTGATTTTGAATACCATCACTCCAATCAGTACAAGGCTGAAAATCGCCATGCCTGTGCTGATCAGGAACAGCCCCCACCAACTGCGCTGATGGAGTTCCGCTTGCGACTCACCCTTTAGAAGCAAGGGCAAAAGCGCCAACAGCAGCACGGCCAGATAGGCAAGGGCGCCAAAGAGGGACAGCGGCTGCCCCAGGAAGGTCCCCCATGGACTGTTGAGCACCTTGTCGCACCCGTCGGAACCGCCGGGGCAGACCAGGGGACCGAGCACTCCCCAGCGGTGCAGGGTGATCGATCCGGTGTCCAGCAAGCCAATGGTGGCGAGCACGGCCATGGTCAGCCGGGCCCAGCGACGCCCGGGATCTCCGCGACGACGGCTGCTGCTCAAGCGGCTGGCAAGGCGGGTGGACGTCACGGGTGGTCGGAACGGGTTGGCGAATTCTGGCAGCGCGTCAACGCTTCCATAGGGTGGAGAGGCAGCCTTCACACCGCCTCATGCCCTCAAGGTCCGACAAGAGCCGACCCACGGTCGCTTTCGCCCACCTTGGCTGCGAAAAGAACCGCGTGGACACCGAGCACATGCTGGGCCTTCTGGCCGAAGCGGGGTACGGCGTGAGCGCCGATGAACGGGATGCCGCGGTGGTGGTGGTGAATACCTGCAGTTTCATCCAGGACGCCCGTCAGGAATCGGTGCGTACACTTGTCGAGCTGGCGGAGCAGGGGAAGCAGATCATCATCGCCGGTTGTTTGGCGCAGCATTTCCAGGACGACCTTCTCGAAGCGCTTCCTGAGGCCAGGGCCATTGTGGGAACGGGCGACTATCAGCACATCGTCAGCGTGCTGCGTCGAGTCGAGGCCGGGGAGCGGGTGAAGCAGGTGAGTGCTGTTCCCACCTTCATCGCCGACGATCGTCTGCCGCGCTACAGGACCACCAATGAATCCGTCGCTTATCTGAAGGTGGCTGAAGGATGCGACTACCGCTGTGCCTTCTGCATCATCCCCAAGTTGCGGGGGGACCAGCGCTCCCGCCCCATCCCCTCCATTCTGGCGGAGGCTCATGCTTTGGCCGCTCAGGGGGTGAAGGAGTTGATTCTCATCAGCCAGATCACAACGAATTACGGACTGGATCTTCATGGCAAACCCCAGCTGGCAGAGTTGCTGCGGGCTTTGGGAGATGTGGAGATTCCTTGGATTCGTGTGCATTACGCCTATCCCACGGGCTTGACTCCTGATGTCTTGGCCGCCTTCCGTGAGGTCCCGAATGTGCTGCCTTATCTCGATCTGCCCCTGCAGCACAGCCACCCGGAGATCTTGCGGGCCATGAACCGGCCCTGGCAGGCGGATGTCACAGCTGGAGTGCTGAACCGGGTGCGAGATCAGCTGCCGGAAGCCGTGGTGCGCACAACGTTCATCGTTGGCTATCCCGGTGAGACGGAAGAGCATTTTCAGCATCTGCTCGACTTTGTGGAGCAACAGCGCTTTGACCATGTGGGGGTGTTCACTTTCTCGCCGGAGGAGGGCACGCCAGCCGCCGCCCTCCCGGATCCCGTTCCGCGGGAGGTGGCGGAGGAACGCCGGGATCGACTGATGGCCTTGCAGCAGCCGATTGCGGCCGCCCGCAATGCTGCCTGCGTCGGCGGGATTGTGGACGTGCTGATTGAACAGGTGCATCCGGAGACCGGCGCGATGATCGGCCGTTGCGATCGTTTCGCTCCCGAGGTGGATGGGGAGGTGCACGTTCAGCCGGGGCCTGGAGGCTGGCTGGCGTCGCCTGGACAGCTCGTGCCCGTGCGGATCACCGCCGCCCAGACCTATGACTTGGTGGGAGAGCTCATCGGTGCGAACGACCTGGTGCGCCAGGTCCGTCAAGAACGGCGCACCCGCGGTTGACCGGGCTCTCGTCGTCGGTTCGCGTTCTGCCCTGGTTGCGGCAACGCCAGCGCGGAGTGTTTCTGACCGTTTCCGGGTTGAGCACCGTCGGGTCCTTTGCCGGGCTCACGGTGAAAGGCTGGATCCTCCTGGATGGCACCGGCGATCCCCTGCTGCTGGCCCTTCACTTTGCGGCGCTCTCTCTTCCCAGCCTGATGGTGAGTGGCGCCGCCGGGGTGCTCACCGATCGGCTGGGCAGCGAAGGCGTGTTGATTCGCGCCCAGTGGGCCCTCCTGGCCTGTGCCTCCCTGGCCGCTCTGGCGATGGGACTTCCCAAAGGACCTCCGCAGGTGAGCGGAATTCTGATCAGCACCCTGCTTGGCGGAGTGGCCAGCACCTTTGAACTCACGGCGCGCAATAAATACACCGCTCTCCTGGTGGACCGGCCGGAGGAGTTGTCGCCGTATCTGGCCAGCTTCTCGATCGTGTTCAACGTGGGCAAGCTGCTGGGGCCTCCGTTGGGGGGATGGCTTCTGGCGCTGACAGGGCCGGTTCTCGCCCTTGTCATCGACGCCGCCACGTTTCTCGGTCCCATCGCCGCCCTGCTCCTGGTGCTCCAGCCCCGCCGCGACATCGAAACACGCAGTGCCCCCGGACGGGGCGTGGACCTGGGGGCGGCCTGGCGGGAGTGCGGTCCGACCTTGCGCCATGTGCTGCGGTTCACGGCGCTGGCTTGCCTGGTTGGTTTCTTCCACCCCGGGCTGGCCCCTCTGCTGGCCGCTGCGGTCGTGGGTCCATCCCCGCAGGCTCTTGGTGTCTTCACGAGCGTGATCGCCGCTGGCAGCATCAGTGGCGGCCTCGTCCTTCAGCGCAACAGTCACTGGCTGTCGGAGCGGCCAGGATTGTTGATGGGGGCCAGCGTTCTGATCACCGGTGTGGCCCAATGCGGTTTGGCCTTGGGCCTGCGACACCAAGGGACAAGCGCGCAGATCCTTGGGTTGTTGATGAGCTTTTTCATCGGGGCGGGTACAGCCACCCTGCTCAGTGGTGTGAACCTGATGACGCAGGTGGGCGCACCCATGATCTTGCGAGGCCGGATGGCGGGTCTGGGCCAGATCGCCTTACTGGGGGGCGGTGGGTTCAGCGGATTGATGGCCGCTGAAATGACGCGTCACCTGGGTTTGGCGACAACCATCGGGCTTCTGGGAAGCCTGGGCTTGGGTTTGGGGGTTGTGGAGCTGGCCCGGCGCGGAGGTCTGCGGCTCAGATCAGCCGGATTCCCTTCAGAACCACAGTGAGGGCGAAGGCGGCCACCAGTCCACCTCCAACCAGAGCCAGGTAGTAGGCCACAGCCATGGGGATGCGTTCAAAGCAGGCCCTATTACAGCAGAGCGCAGCCCCCCGTGAGGGGCTGACTTGGCCGAATGGCGCCCAGACCACCTAAGGTTCAGCAATTTCCGCAGGTTTCACGGCTCCCCTCCCGTCAACCGCCTACCTCTGCCCAGCATGCGTACCCTCCTGCTTTATCCAGAGTTCCCGAAGACGTTCTGGAGCTACGAAAAAATTCTTGAACTCGTCAACCGCAAGGTGTTGCTGCCACCACTTGGGCTAGTGACGGTAGCGGCGCTGTTGCCTCAGGAGTGGGAGATGAAGCTTGTCGATCGCAATGTGCGCGAGGTCACGGAGGAGGAGTGGAGTTGGGCGGAGTTGGTGGTGATTTCTGGAATGATCGTTCAGAAGGCTGATATGGCGGCTCAAATTGCCCGCGCCAAGACAAGAGGGCTTCCTGTTGCGGTCGGTGGGCCTTTCGCCAGCTCCACTCCCGATGCGCCAGAGCTTGAACTGGCGGATTTCAAAATTCTTGACGAGGGCGAGATCACCTTGCCGAGGTTTGTGGAGGCGATCGCGCGGGGTGACCGTCAGGGGACCTTCAGTGCGAATGGGGACAAGCCGGATGTCACCGCCACGCCCGTGCCCCGTTTTGATCTGTTGGACTTGACAGCCTATGACTCCATGTCTGTGCAGTTTTCCAGGGGCTGCCCGTTCCAATGTGAGTTCTGCGACATCATCGTTTTGTATGGCCGCAAGCCCCGAACCAAAGCGCCAGAGCAGCTGATCGCAGAGTTACAACGCCTCTATGATCTTGGATGGCGGCGCTCCATCTTTCTTGTTGATGATAACTTTATTGGCAACAAACGCAATGCAAAGCTTTTACTGCCTCAGTTGAAGCAGTGGCAAATTGAACATCGTTATCCCTTCAGCTTCGCCACGGAAGCATCGGTTGACTTGGCGGCGGATGATGAGCTGATGCAGATGATGGCAGAATGTCGTTTTGACAGTGTATTCCTGGGGATTGAAACTCCGGATGAATCTAGTCTGGAAACAGCGAAGAAATTGCAAAATACACGCACCTCCCTGGAAGAGTCTGTCGACCGAATCACGTCTTATGGAATCCGCGTCATGGCCGGGTTCATCATTGGTTTCGATGGTGAGAAGCAAGGAGCTGGCAATCGCATCGTCGAATTCGTGAGCCGGACTGGGATTCCCGCTGCCATGATGGGCATGCTGCAGGCGCTCCCCAATACCGGTCTCTGGCATCGTCTTGAAAAGGAGGGGCGTCTGATTCAGGAGCGTGCGGATGCCAAGGGGGTCAACCAGACCAATCTGCTGAATTTCCAGCCCACCCGACCCATTCGCGATATCGCTGAAGAGTATGTCGATGCATTCTGCAGGCTCTATGAACCCAACGCTTATATCGATCGAGTGAAACACTATTACCTCAAGGTGGGGCGGCCACGATGGCAAGCTTTCGTGCCCTCCGCCCTTGGCAAGCCCGCCCTGCCGAGCTGGACCGATGTGCGCGCCCTCGCCATCGTCATCTGGAGACAGGGTGTGCTGCGGGATACGCGTTGGCGGTTTTGGTCTTCCCTGTGGACGATCGCCAGAGCCAATCCCCAAAACTTTGAGCAATTCCTGGTCACCCTCGCTCACAACGAACACTTCCAGGAGTATCGAGCAGTCGTGAAGCGTGAAATTGAGCAGCAGCTCCCACTCTGCCCCCTGACCCCCAGACAGGAGTGACCCCTGACTCGCGAGAACTGCAACCTGCTTGAGGTCGCCAAAAGTCCTCAACACGTTCTCAAGCCTTCCTCGGCTCATCGTGGCGAGAAAGGCTTGGCTTGTGTCCTCTGGCTGTGAAGCCTAATCCTGGATGTAGGTTTCCCCTGTCTCCAGGCACTTTTCGGCTTTCTGCAGTTCTCTGCCCAGGTAGAGCGCATGATCCAGTCGGCTGAGGGGAAAGGGTCCTTCTCCCTCCGTGAGACGCATTCCCAGCTCCTTGGCTGTACGCCCTCGGTACTCCGCCAGCGGCCGCCGCGGCCCTGCCCCCTGACAGCGAATCACCTCGCCACTCTCTGGATCGGTGGCCAGGCCCTGTTCGTTGATGCTGTTGCCGTAATGCTCCGCGACGAGTTCCTCCCTGTCGAGATCGACGCGGATGAGGAAATAGCCGGCTGGATCCAAGGCGATGAATCGTTGGGACAGCCCCTCATCCAGGACCTGTCGGCGCTTTTGCGATGGTGCTTGCTCTTCCAGACGGGCGGAGGTGTCGGGCTGATGCATGGCGAGAGTGGCGTGGGTGACGCCGAACGTCAGAGGCTGGGAGGATCGTATGTGGCGGTGAACGGCAAATCGGCATTGATGGCCGCGATCTCCTCTTGCATCTGGGCATTGGCTCGGGGGAGCCATTCCTGAAGGATGGTGGCGAAACGAGGATCAAACCAACGATGGGCGCTCAGCCTGGGCCTGGCGAGGAAGCCTCGGCGTTTTTTGTGGCTTCCGCCCGCTCCGGGATCAAAGCTGCGCAGGCCATGGGCAATCGCCCATTCCAGGGGGGCGTAGTAGCACACCTCAAAGTGCAGGTGGTTGATTTCCACCTCGCTGCCCCAGTAACGCCCCCAGAGCTGCTGGCCGTTGTGCACGCAGAAGGCCATGGCGACCGGGTCGAGAGGATCGCCTTCATGGGCGCTGAAGAGCACAAGATGCGAGCGCAGGTGAACGGCGGCGGCGGCGAAAAACTCCGCACTCAGATATTTGCTACCCCAGATCCCCCAGCGACTGCAGTGTTGGGCATAGAACGCGTGCATGCGCTCCAACAAGTGTGCGGGGATGGCCTCGCCGCTGAGGGGGGTGACTTGGAGACCAGCCGTGGCCACCGCCTGTCTCTCGCGTCGGATGTTGCGACGTTGATTGGCGTTGAATGTGGCGAGGTAGGCGTCGAAGTCCGCCAAGCCTGGATTGATCCATTCGCTTTGCTCATTCAGCCAAAGGGACCAGCCGCGGGATTGGGCCTCGTGAGCGAAGTCGGGATCCGCATAGAGCAGGTTGCAGCTCAACAGACGCTGGCGGACACAGAAGGCTTCGATCTGCTGAAAGAGCGTGTCCATCATTGCTCCATGATCTTCATCAAGGCTGATCAGAAAGCGATAGCCCTCGATCGGGCTTAACGGACTCATGCCGAGCAGCTTCGGGTAGTAGCGCAAGCCCAGTTGGCCCGCGAGTTGAGCAAAGGATTGGTCAAAGACGAATTCGCCATAGCTGTGCCCTTTCAGATACAGCGGTGCCAGGGCCACGAGGGTGTTGCCGCGCCAGAGACCCAAATGACAGGGTTGCCAGCCCTGGCTGGGCACGATGCTGCCGCTGGCCTCCAGGGCATGCAGCCAGTTCCAGGAAAAAAACGGCAGCGGTGACCTGCCGACAGGCGTGACCTGCCGCAGCAGCGCCTCGTGTGCGTCTGGTGGGATCTCCGCGATGGCCTGATGCCAGCGGGCTTGCAGAGCCGCCATGGTCGAACCCCCATCCGCGGGCCAGAGGCGTAAAACTAATCAATGAATCCACTCTCCCGCGGTGCTTTGATGAGCTGCCTGTCGTTGTCCTCATCAAGCCACCCATGAGGTCCTGTTTGTTCAGTCCTGGACCCGGGCGGGTGCGCGGCCTCCTCCTCACCTGCGGCATGGTCATCGGGCTGTCCACACCAGCCCGCGCGGGGCTGCTCCTCCCCATTCTGCAGTTGATCCGCCCCCAGTTGGAGGCGCGCCTCGCCGAGATTTGTGTGCAGGCGGCCTCCGCCGGTTCTCCGGGTCTGGAGGCCAACCTTCATGATCCGTGTCGCAAGTTGGCGGCACCCACCAGTCGGTGTCTGATTGAGGAAACGGATCGCACCGGACGGGGACTCGGCGTGCTCACGGAGCTGGTCGGTGGGCGCTTTGGCGATGACGGTGAAGTGGTGGTCAAGCGCTGCTTGGCGCGGCTGCTGGGCCTGCCGGTGGACAGTTTTCGGGATGTGCCCCTTCGAGATCTGGCGCGACGGTTTGGCCATCTTGGATCCCTTCCAGCGGGACGTTTGCCAGATGGTCCCTAGCGCCGCGAGACGTCCGTGATCTGCCGCTCTTGGCTCTGGCGTTCGTAGTGGAGCAGCAACTCTCCACCCAGCAGCGGCTCTTGCCTCCGCAGAACCCAGTGAATCCTTGCATCGCTCTCCGCCGTGGAGGGCAGCCAGCTGTGCGGTCCACCGAGGACCATCGGACACACGGTCAGTTGCAGTTCATCGAGGACACGGGCCGCCATCAGGGATCCCGCGAGTTCCGCCCCCCCCAGCACCGTCACGCGCGCCACTCCCAACGCCCGCCAACAGGACAAGGTCTGGGTCCAGTCGACGAAGGAAACAACCCGAGAAAAACCCGCCACCACACCTGGAAGCGGCTGGGCATCCGCCAGGAGCAGCCAGCGCATCACGGGTTGTTGAAAGAAGGGGAGCTCGGGAGCGAAGCGGCCTGAACGGCTCCAGACCATGACGGCGGGTTGCGGGGCGAGCCCCTTCTCTTGCCGCCGCAGCAGCAGATCGGGAGCGTGAATGAGGCAGGTGCTCCCGTGGAGACGCAGGGTGCGGGCGCCAATCAGAACCGCATCCGCCCACGCCAGGGCTTCCTCCAGCACCCGCCGGTCTCCTTTCCCACCCAACTGGGCAGCCCCTCCCGACGGAGGGGCCAGTCGGCCGTCCAGACTCACGGCCAGCACGAGACGCAACCGGGGCGGGGCCAAGCGTCAGGTGGCGGCGAGGGCCTCCATCGCCGCCGGCACCATTCCAAGTTGCGCGGTTTCGGCGTAAACCTCCGCCGCATTGTTGGGGCTTTCCTGCAGGCGCACCTTGTGCAGCCGGGCTCCGAGGTCCGCGATCGGCGCCGTCAGCAGATCGGCGATGTGCAAAGCGATGTTTTCCGCGGTGGGGACGCAGCCAGCGAAGTGGGGGATGTCCTTGTTGAGAAACGTGTGATCAAAGGGTTCCACCACCAGCTCCTGCACCAGGTGTTGCAGGGCCGCCAGATCACAAATCATCCCGGTGCGCTCCTGGATCCGGCCACGCACGGTGATGTCCACGAGGTAGTTGTGACCGTGTCCGTGAACGCGGGCGCATTTGCCATAGATGGCTTCGTTCTCTTCCTGACTCAATTCCTCACGGGCGAGACGGTGAGCGGCGGCGAAGTGGGTGCGGATGGAGAGGAAGGCTTCCATGGGGGGGCTGGTGGGACCCCTGAGCACATCGGCCCAGAGATCAGGATGTTCGTAGAGGCGGATCGCCACCACGGGCAGGTGGGGGCTCAATCGGGCGCAGATGGCTGAAGCCAGTGCTTCCGTGGTGGGAAGGCGGCCCTCCGGACGGGTGAGATCAAACTCCGGCCAGAGTCCATTGAGGCAGCGAAAGTTGAGGGGGTCGGTCACGTCCCTGCGGATCGCGTGCTTCACCTCGGAGAGGTTGAGCACCATGCCATCCGCATTCAACGGTCCCGCCATGGCCACCACCAGCTCGTAGTTGTGGCCATGGCCGGGTTCGAGAGCGCAGCGGCCGAACCGGGCCTCGTTGTCTTCGTCGTTGAGCTCAGGCAGCCGATAAACGTGACTGGCGCTGAAGCACGCACGCCGCGTGATCACACAGGTCCGTCCTCGGCCGTGGGGCCTGCGGGGATGACCCTCTGTGCCCGCAGATGGGGCGATCGGCGTTGCCGCCTGGGCCGGCAGCGTCAAACCGGCGGGCGTCATGACGAAATCCGATGGTGACGGCATCCTAGGAAATGGCTCGCCGTCATGGGTTCCCGATGCCACCCGTCATCCACGCTGATCTGGTGCGGAGGTTGTGCGGTCTCAATCTCTATCTGGTCGGGATGATGGGCGCCGGGAAGAGCGCGGTGGGCCGTCCCCTGGCCCAAGCCCTCGGCTATCGCTTCATCGATGCAGATGACACCGTGGCAAGGACGGCTGGTCGCCCGATTCCCCGCATCTTCGCGGAAGAGGGCGAGGAGGGATTTCGGAACCTGGAAACCGCTGTCCTGGATCAGCTCGCCCATTGGCACTCCCTGGTGGTGGCCACCGGTGGCGGTGTGGTGACCCGACCCGTGAACTGGGGGCATCTCCGGCAGGGGGTGGTGATCTGGCTGGATGCGCCGGAGGCTTTGCTGCTCGAGCGCCTGCGGAACGATGCCACTCCCCGCCCGCTCCTGGACGATCCGGATCCGGCGGCCCGCCTCCGGCACCTGCTCAACCAGCGTCGTCCGCTCTACGCCCAGGCTGATCTCCACGTGAGCCAGGCCGATGAACCCCCCGAGGTTGTGGCGCGCCTGGTGCTGGAAGGCTTGCCCGCCATCCTGCGGGACGCTCGCCAACCTCCGGAGGAACGGCGGGAGGCCGCGAGCGGCGAGCCAGCCGAGGGGAATCAGACTGAGGGCGGCGGCTCCAAGCGCACCGCAAACCATTGAATGGCCAATCCCGGCTCCAGCTCCAGCTCACACGCCGTCTCCAGCAGCCGCTCCGCCCGGGCGTCGTGATCGCGCAGATCAGCCAGATCCGCGGGCAGCTCCGGCAGCGCGGCGAGGTGGCGGGCCAGCCAGGCGCGGGTGGCGACGGCGGTGAGGATGGTCTCCTCCCCTCCGGGTTCCAGGACCACGTAGTGGTCCAGTTCCCGCAGCAGGGGGTCGCTCATGGTGTGCCCCGTCGGCTGAGGTTGGCCAGAAGGCGGTCGCGCCAGTCGAAGAGCGGTTGAAACAGCGGGTTGTCGGCGATGCCGTCCACCCCTTCCCCGGCCAGCGCCGCTCCCGCAGACGCGGGGAAGCGCAGCAGGGAGAGCTGGGCGACCACCGCCAGATCCGCCAGGGTGAGCTGGGATCCCACCAGGTGATCGCGGCCGGCCACCAGCTGGCCGAGCTGTTCGAGATTGCGCCGCAGCTGGCGGGCCTCCTGCGGTGCCAGAAGGCTGGTCAACGTGTCGCTGAGGGAGCCCATCAGCCCCCCTGGCAGAACGCTCACCAACTGGCGCAGGGAGGAGGGAGTGGACTCCGGCAGCAAGGCCGCGCGCAACGCTGGTCGGCTGGCGGCCGCCTGCAGCAGGGCGCGACGGCACCCGGTCGCCAGAGCCGTGTCGGCCCAATCCTCCAGGAGCAACACCCGCGCCCGGTCCTGGGGATCATTCGGCAGAAGGGGGGGGAGTGGGTGGCGCTGCTCCAGGTGAAGGACGATCTCCGTGGAATCGGCGATCACCTCGCCGCCATCCACCAGCACGGGCACCTGGCGCTGTCCGGAAAGGCGGAAGAGCTCCAGCTGCCCCACCCCGGGAACCACCTCCACCAGCGTCGCCTCCAGCCCCTTGGCCGCCAGCGCGAGCCGGACCTTTTCGCAAAAGGCGGAGTGTCTGAACTGATGCAATTCCAACATTCTGACCTCGTTGCCGGGCGTCACGGCGGCAGAGTAGCCAGCAGGCTTGTGGAGGAGTTGCTCGGCAATGAGGGAGTTTCTGCAAAACGTGCTCCGCTACCCGCGCTATCTGGTGGCCTTCTCCCTGGGCATCCTGCAACCCCTTGTGGAACCTCTGACGCGGCGGGGGGTTCCTCCCGTCACCGCCGTGGCCTTGGTGGGGGCGCTGGTGAGCGGGTCCCTCTGCCTGGGGCTGGTGCTGCGTGCGATGGTGGCTCCAGCACCACTGGGATAGCCATGGCACAGGGCCGGAGGGTGGAGCGGCTGGCCTCCTTGATGCGTCGGGAGATCAGCGCGCTGCTCAGCGGAGGCATCCGCGACGCGCGCGTGCATCAAGGAATGGTGAGCGTCACCCGGGTTGAGGTGGCGGGTGATCTCCAGCACGGCAAGGTGTTTGTCAGCGTGTTTGGCTCGGAGGAGCAACAGCGTCAGGCCATTGAGGGACTGAAAGCGGCCACGCCTTATGTGCGCGGTGAGCTTGGACGTCGTCTGCGCCTGCGGCGCATGCCGGAACTGATCTTCGTTCTCGATCGCGGGCTTGAGCGCGGCACCGCCGTGCTGGGGCTGTTGCGGGAGCTGGAGCGGGAGCGGCTGTGCCGGGAGGGCGCCGCGGATGCCGATGGCCCCGCGACCATCGGAGCCGACGGGGAGTCGGCGCCCCCGCTCTCCCCGATCCCGGCGACCGGCGAGGAGGCCAGCGATGACCTCGACGCCTGACCCGCGCCGGCTGGTGGCCAGCCTGCTGGTGGTGCGGGCCAGCGGCCTTCTCGCCGATGGTCAGCGGCGCCACCCCCGCTGGGAGCATGACAATGCCACGCTGCGAGCCCTTCTGGCGGAGGGGGTGGGGGGCGTCATCCTTCTCGGTGGAGCCGCCGCTGAGCTGCGCCTCCGCACCCGTCAACTCGCCTCGTGGTCCGATCAGCCTCTTCTGCTCTGCGCCGATGTGGAGGAGGGCGTGGGGCAGCGGTTCGCCGGAGCGAGCTGGCTTCCCCCACCCCTCGGGTTGGGCCGGCTTCATGGTCGCGACCCCGCCGCCGCCCTCCACCTGGCGGAACAGTACGGGCGCTGCACCGGGCGGGAAGCCCGCGCCCTGGGGTTGAACTGGGTTCTGGGGCCGGTCTGCGATGTCAACAACAACCCAGGCAATCCCGTCATCAACGTCCGCGCTTGGGGAGAGGAGCCCACTGGGGTGGCGGAGCTGGTGGCCGCGTTCATCGCCGGCGTGCAGAACGAGGGGGTTTTGGCCTGTGCCAAGCATTTCCCCGGCCACGGCGACACCAGCACCGACTCCCATCTCGATCTTCCCGTTTTGCCCCACCACCGGGAACGGTTGGAGGCCATCGAGCTTCCACCCTTCCGTCGGGCCATCGCCCGCGGCGTGGCGTCGGTGATGACCGCCCACCTCCTTTTGCCGGAGCTGGATCCTGAGCGTCCGGCGACCCTCTCGCCTGTGGTGCTCACCCAACTGCTGCGCCAGGACCTCGGGTTCGCTGGCCTGGTGGTCACGGACGCGCTGGTGATGGACGCCATCGCGACCCGCCATGGCGCCGGCGAAGCAGCCGTGCTCGCCCTGGAGGCGGGGGCGGATCTGGTGTTGATGCCCGCCGATCCCTGGCAGGCGATCGACGCCATCCTCGCGGCCCTGGACAGCGGACGCTTGTGCGCGGACGATCTGCGTCAGTCCGCAGAACGTCGCCGGCGGGCACTGGCGCTCACCTGCGGAGACCCGGATCCGGGCGGAATGGATCCCGAGCGGCCCCTCGGCCTCCTCACCAATGGCCCCTCCGCCGAGGATCGCGCGTTCGCGAGCGAGCTGCTCCGGCGCACGCTGATCGTCCAGGGGGGGAAGGTGGCGAGGCCCCGCTCCCAGCGGGCGGTGGCCCTGGTGCGGGTCGATGAACCCTTGGCCTGCCCCTTCCTCTCCCCCGACGCGCCCGCGCTGGCCTTCCCGGCGGCAGCGGGTTTCCGCCCGAGGGTGCTGGATCGCCAGACTCCGCCTTCCTGGACAGAGGACGGCGGGAACGAGGGGCCGGTGCTGCTTCAGCTGTTTGTGCGCGGCCATCCCTTCCGTGGATCCGCCGCAGATGGGGAACCCTGGGCGGAATGGATCACGACCCTGGTGCGTCAGAAGCGGCTGGCCGGGCTCGTGGTTTACGGCAGTCCCTATCTCTGGGACAGCCTGCGCGGGCATCTTCCCCAGGAGTTGCCCGCCGTTTGGAGCCCGGGACAGATGCCCGACGCCCAGGCGCTGGCTCTGGACCGGATCGGCCTGGCCCTGGACGTCCCGGCGACCCTGGACGGGGGGTTCACGGATTGAGCCTCAGCCTTTCGATGATCGTGCGCGATGAAGCGGAATCCCTGGCCGCCTGCCTGGCCTCGGTGCGGGATGTCGTGGACGAGATGGTGGTGGTGGACACCGGCTCCGAAGATGACACCGTGGCCATCGCCCGGGCGGCGGGAGCTGTGGTGCGTCACCTTCCCTGGCCCGGAGATTTCGCCGCCGCCCGCAATGCCGCCCTGCGCTGGGTGACGGGCGACTGGGTGCTGGTGCTGGATGCGGATGAGCGCTTGCGGCCTGAGGCCATCGCCCCCCTGCGGCACGCCATGGGCCAGCCGGATGGCCTGCTGATCACCCTGCTGCGCCAGGAGCTGGGCGCCCTGCAGTCGCCCTATTCCAGCGTTAGCAGGCTGTTCCGGCGACACCCGGCCATCGCTTGGACGCGGGCATATCACGCCCTGGTGGATGACAGCGTGCAGGCGCTGATGGCCCGGGAACCCCACTGGCGTGTCCTTCACTGCCCGGAACCCGCCCTGCTGCATGAGGGATACCGTCCGGAGCGGATTCAGCGGGGGGAGAAGGAGCGGCGTCTGCGGGAGGCGATGGAGGCGGAGTGGCGTCGCGATCCTTCCGACCCCTACACCTGCGCCAAGCTGGGGGGCTTGGAGATCAGCGGCGGCAACCGGGAGCGGGGCGTGGCTTTGCTCCAGCGGGGCCTGGCCCACTGTCCGGCGGAGGCCCATCCCGAGCGTTACGAGCTCCTGCTCCATCTGGCCCTGGCGCGGGCCGAGCATGATCGCGGGGCGGCGGAGCGTCTCTACCGCGAGGCCCTGGCGCTGCCCTTGGACCCGCGCCTCACCCTGGCGGCTCGGCTCAATCTGGCGACGCTGCGGCGGGAAGGGGGGCACGCGGGGGAGGCGGCGACCCTCGCTGCCGAGGCCACACGGATCGCCCCTGAACTGGCCCATGGCTGGCTGCAACTGGGGCTGAGCCGGCGCCAGGTTGGAGACCTGCCAGGGGCGATCGAGGCTTATCGCCAGGCGCTGGCTCTCGAACCGACCCGTGCCGAGGCCCATCAGAATCTGGCGGTGGCTCTTCTGCTCGCGGGGGATGTGTTCGGTGCGCGACAACACTTTCATGAGGCCATCGCCCTCCTGCGGGCTCAGGGCCGGACCGCAGAGGCCGAGGCCCTGCGCCACCGGGTGGCGGGTCTCGTGAAACTGGAGGACCCATGAGCACCGCATCCCCCACCCCCCTGCGCGGCCGCACGATTGCCGTCACACGCGCGGAAGGACAGCTGGGAGCCGCCCGTCGGCTCTTTGAAGAGGCCGGGGCCCGGATTCTCGATCTGCCTGCCCTGGTGGTGGGTCCCCCGGACGACTGGGGACCCCTCGATGAGGCCTTGCGCGATCTGGACCAGTTTCACTGGGTGATCTTTTCCAGCGCCAACGGGGTGGATGGGCTGCAGGAACGCCTGCGGCGACGCGGGGGTGATCTGGCGCGTCCGCCCGGGGGGCTGCGGATCGCCGCGGTCGGTCGTCGCACCGCTGAGCAGCTGGACGCCCTGGGCGTGCGGGTCGACTTTGTTCCCGCCCGCTTCACGGCCGATGCCCTGATTGACGAGTTTCCTGTTTCCGCCTGGGGATTGCACCTTCTCGCGCCCCGCGTTCAGAGCGGCGGCCGCACCCTGCTGGCCGAGGCCTTCTCCGCCGCGGGCGCCCGGGTGGTGGAGGTTCCCGCCTATGAAACCCGCTGCCCTGAGGGCCTGCCCAGCCGCGCGGTGCAGGCGCTGCAGGAGGGCAGCCTGCAGGCCATCACCTTCAGCAGCGCAAAGACGGTGCGCCATTGCGCCCGCTTGCTGGAGGGTGCGTTTGGCCCTGAATGGAGGGACGTGTTGCGGGAGGTGAAGGTGGTGTCCATCGGTCCCCAGACGAGCCAGCCCTGCATGGAGATCCTGGGTCGGGTGGATGCCGAGGCCGATCCCCATGATCTGGAGGGGCTGGTGGCCGCTTGCGGGCGGGCGCTCACAGGGTCTCAAGCGTCTGGCTGACGGTCTCCCCCCCCTTCCGCAGCACCAGCACCCCCCGGTTGCCGTCGACGGCGGCCACCTGCCAGCCGGGGGGCAACAGCCTGGGTTTCGTGGCACTGGTGTCACCAACACGCAAGGACCCCGCGCTGGGCCCCCTTCCACCAGCCTCCTCCGGCATGTAGCTCACCATCGCCTCGGTTTCGGCAAAGGTCTGCAGCACCCCTTCAAAGGCCAGGCCCTTGGGCCAGGAAAGCGCCTGGGGAGGCGCCGGGTTCCTGGAGGGCGCGATGCTGCTCGCAGGGCTCTCGCGCGGCTGGATCAAGGTGGGGACGAGCACATTGCCAAACGGATCCCGTCGCCCGACGCTGACCGCCTTGACCACTTGTTGAGGCGTCGCCAGAGGGGCCAGGGCGGGAGGCGGGGGGGGCTGCCGCTCCGTCGCGCCGCGCCGCGCTCGGGGGGGCGGAGGCTGGGGGGCCTGGGCGTTGATGTCGGGCCAGGCGCCAGGGAAGGGAGAGGCGCCGCAGGCGGCCAGCACCGTGGCGGGGAGCAGCGTCGACAGGCCGCCAAGGAGGCGGCGCACACGCCTGTCCCGGGTGCGGGGGGGGTCACAGCGGGGGGTCTTGGGCACGGGGGTCGCGCTCCACAAGCTCGCGAAATCGATCAAGGTTGGCCTGGAGTTCTTTGTTGACGATGCCGCCCATGATGGAGGGTTCCATCAACGGTGCCAAGATCGCCGGCAATTCGTAGCTGACGCTCAGCTTGACCGCTGTGAGCGCGGGACCGAGGGGGTAGAAGCGCACGCCGCCTCGGGTGGGCAGTCCGCCCACAGATTCCCAGTGAAGTTGCTGGGCTGGTACGCGCCGGGTGATGCGGGCCTGCCATTGGAAACGAAAGCCCTGGGCCGCCAGCGTCCATTCCGTAAGGTCGGGATCGTCGAGGGTGATGACCGACTCGATCCAGCGCATCCAGCGCGGCATCGCCTCCAGATCGCTCCAGATCGCCCAGACGAGGTCGACCGGAGCGTCGATTTCGGTGGTCACGGAATGTTCCAGCCAGCGTCCCATGGGTTCAGCTCCTCAGGCGGCGGCGGCGTTGCGGGCCAGGCTCACGGGCCGTCCCAAAATCTCAGCCGCCGCCAGCCGACCGCTCATCGTCGCCCCTTCCATGGAATCAATGTAGTCCTGGCGGGTGTAGCTGCCCGCCAGAAAGAAGTTGCTGATCGGTGTGCGTTGCTCCGGCCGGAAGGGCTCCATTCCAGGCGCTTCGCGATAGAGCGACTGGGCCAATTTCACCACGTTGCTCCAAACCAGATTGAGGTGGCGGGCGGACGGAAACAGCTCTCGCACCTGGCGATCCGTGTGGCTGACGATCTCTTCATTCTTTTTGGGAATCCAGGGATCGCCGGGAGTCAGCACGCACTGCAGCAGCGATCCCAGCTCCGGCTTGCGGTAGTCCACAGGGCTGGCTACGGCCAAATCAGCGAAACAGCTGAAATCCGCGTCCGCCGTGTAGAGGAGATTGTCCAGGCCCGCCGGTCTGTGGAGATCTCCCCGCCGTTCCGCCGCGTCGGGGCTGTCCCCCAGTTCCGTCACCCAGCCGTCATAACGAAGCTGCACCGTGGCCACGGGCACGGCCTCCAACCGGTCCAGATTGGCAAAGAGCGTGTGGCACCGCCAGGCCTCGGGAATCAACCGTTGAATTCCCGGAACATCGCAGGCCGCCAGGTAGGCATCCGCCTCCACCATCTGATCTCCCTCCGGGGTGCCCAGGGTGAGGCCCGTGACTCGGGCGGGGGTGACGTCATGATGCAGCTGGAGGGCCCGATGGCGGAGGTGCAGGCGTCCACCGCGTGAGGTGATGTAATCGAGGATGGGGCCTGTGAGCCAGCGGTGGGGCGAGCCTTTCAGCAGATTGAGCTTGGAGGCTTCCGTGCGGGCGGCAAACATCATGAAGATGGTGAGCATGCACCGCGCGGAAATGGACTGGCAATCCAAGAAACCCAGGGCATAGGCGATGGGGTTCCAAAGCCGCTCGATGCTGTGCTGATTGCCGCCATGGGAGAGAAACCATTGCTGGAAACTCTGGTGATCCAACTCACGAATGACACGCATCGCTCCCTCATAATCCACAAGCCCTCGAACGATGGGACTGGTGCCCAGAGCGAGGGCATTGCGCAGTTTGTCGATGGCGTCCAGCTGAGGGGTTGTGAAAAAGGCTTTCAATCCGTTGAAGGGTGCGCCGATGGGGAAGCGAAAATCCAGGCTGCGTACATCGCCACCGCGATTCACGAACAGATGGCTGTGCTCTTTGGGAAGCAGGTTGTCGATGGCCCCCACCTTGCGCATGAGAGCAAATAGGTTGGCGTAGTTGAAGAAGAAGACATGCAACCCCATTTCGATGTGGTTGCCTTCGGGATCTTCCCAGCTGCCCACCTTGCCACCGATGAACGGCCTGGCTTCGTAAACATCCACCTCATGCCCGGCATCGACCAGGTCCACCGCGGCGGCCAGCCCCGCCAGCCCCGCGCCCACGATGGCGACACGCACCAGATCCTCCCACCAACGCACCGACTTTATGAAGCGGCGCCGCCAACCCACGGCGGAGAACCGGCCCGAGCCGCGATCCCCGCTTCCATCCGCCATCACCCCGGCCGACGGGGATTTACCTACAATGAAATTTGATGTCCATGTTGTCGGACTTCATGACCGTTCGCCCGTGACAGCCCCTTCCGTGATCACCGAATCCATGACATCCCCGATCATCACGTCCGAAACCACCACAGCCGAGGCTCAGGCTCCCGACGCCTCCACCGCCCCCCAGTCCCCCGCGCCGGCCACCCACATCGGCGTGGATGGACGCGGCATCCAGATCACAGAACCTGCCATGCGCCAGCTTGCCGCGCTGATGGGACAGCAGGGAGAGGGGAAGCTGTTGCGGGTGGGCGTGCGTTCCGGCGGCTGCAGCGGCATGAGTTACACCATGGATTTCATCGACACCACGGGCATTCGCGAGGATGACGAGCGCTACACCTATCAGCCGGACCAGGGTGCCTCCTTCGATGTGGTCTGTGACCCCAAAAGCCTTCTTTACATTTACGGA
>Ga0194130_10003640_pt1 | contig 20439 bp, 18 predicted proteins | sample TA2KigsurfametaG_FD_160084 | JGI IMG/M metagenome (GOLD analysis project Ga0194130, IMG submission 160084) | Freshwater microbial communities from Lake Tanganyika, Tanzania - TA2015050 Kigoma 12 surface | ecosystem: Environmental > Aquatic > Freshwater > Lake | place: Tanzania: Lake Tanganyika... | reverse complement strand
CGCCGTCGGAGCCGCCGTGATCGTGTGGCAACACCCACCGGGGGAGCCCGCCCTTGAGCAAGCGATCTGGCGACTGCTGGGGCCGCGGCTGCGCGGCTGCGACACCGCGGTGGATCCGCTGCTGCGCCTGCGGGCGGGCATGGGGCGGTTGGCGGTACGCGATGCCGATCAGCTGCTGGCGCAGCTGCTGATCGCTGAAGTCGGGGAGTAAAGAAGAAAATTGACCCAAGGAGTACAGAAAAAGGTGTGCATATGAGAGGGCGATCAATAGTGTCGGCCAGACAAAACAGCTCTCATCGCTCGAACAATTCGTCGATTACCGGCACGAGACTGGTATCCAATACGCAACCACGAGTCGCCAAGTCCTGCGAAAGAGCGACAATCACGCAACAGGATGGAATACTTGGATTCTAATTCTTCTCGGAGAAACACCAAAGAGACATCACACCGACCATCAAAACCCCTAATGAGACAAAAGTTGGCAGACGACGGGTAACAGCGCAGGCCCGGCATAGAGTCTAACTTTGAAGTAAGCCAATACGACTCTCTTGCGACCCATTGATGCACAGTAGTGCACCAGCGATGATAAAAACGTTGGTCCCTGATTAGGCGAGATCCAATCGCAAGAGCCAAGGAATTAACAGCCCATGGATCACGCCAGGAAAACCAACGGTGCAATCGCTCAGGATGAGCTACTGCATAGCCCAAACGAACACCGGCAATACCAAAAAGCTTTGTGAGACTTCTGATTACAATAAGATTTGAATAATCGGCAACCAATGGAACGAGCGACTCGCTTTCGCCACCAGGGACGATGGGCAAGAAAGCTTCGTCTACTATAACCAGCTTATATATATGCAGCAGTGGCTCAAGGGACTTACGGTCCCAGAGCTGTCCTGTTGGATTATGGGGATTGTTAATCCATATAACATCAGCGGAAAGCGAATAAGGGAAGGGCTGACTATGACTAGAGAAGTTTAAGGTTAGCGGGATAAAGTGATAGTCTGCATGCCAACACTTAAGTGCTCGCTCGTAATCGGCGAAGCCGGGACTAAGGAGGACACTTGAACCGAGGTTGGCTGCATCTCGTGCTGCCCAAGAAATCAGCTCGGCTGCTCCATTTCCTGCTAGAAAATAATCAGGGGGCAGATCATGCAAGACCGAAAGACACTCCCGGTACTCATAAGCGAGGGGGTCTGGGTAGCGAAACCGTTCAGCAATGCAAGGCGAATACGCTGAAAGGGGTCGCATGGGAACCAGCGAAGCACTGGCATCCAGTAGAGAACTTATTGGTACGCTTGAACGGAGAGACGCGAGGTAAGGATTTCCACCATGTGGTTGGTACATCAATACTTGGATTCTCAAGCAGGACTTGACAATAAGCCAAGGGTCGGCAAAAATGGGAGTGGATATGCAAACCTAGTCCCATGAGCATGATTCAAAACTACCTCTCCATGCCCAGCACTAAGCGCGTACTGACGCGCAAATATGTTGATGAAGGGTTTTCACTGATTGAATTGGTCGTTGTGATTGCCGTCCTGGCAATCCTGTCTGCTGTTGCCATTCCAGCATTTGTTGGCGTTCAAGCTAATGGCAAAGCATCGGCCGTTAAAAATGGATTGGTGAACGGGGTCAAGGAATGCGCTGTATTGGATTCAGATGACAAAGACACAGCCTTTGACGATGCTCAATCATTTGCAAATGTTGACGGCTTCAGTGGTTACAAATTAGAAATGTACACATCTTCAACCGAAAAAGGCGCAAAGGCGCCTGACAGCTGCTTCTCCGCAAAAGCGACGGCAGACAAAAGTTCTGGTCTGTCTGATTTTATGATAACCATGGATCCTGGAACAGGCACGGTAACAAAGACTTGCGGTGATGATACAAAGCCTGGTTGCAAGTCAGGAAAAGTTTGGTAATTATAGTGAAACGGGAACTCCATGAACTACACTGACTTCAACTTAAAATCAACAGCGAATTCCCAAGGCTATTCGCTGATTGAGCTTGTTGTTGTCTTGTTCGTGATGGGGGTCCTGGCCTCAATAGCCATACCCCCATTTTTATCGTGGATCACACTAGGTAAGATTGATGAAACCAAATCACTCTTGAATAGTGCGGCCTCCGAGTGCATACAGAAAATAAGAACAGGCTCGAGCCCTGGAGACATCAAGCCCGCCGAGTCATTTAATGGAATCTCTGGGGATCGGGTATCCCCACTTGGATACAAGATTAAAACCAACAGCAATTCATGCTCCAACTTTGTCCTCGAACCCAAAGACAGCAGTGATGCATTGCGCTATACCCTTGGCTTTAAAATCAATTCAAACGGGGAGCTAACAAAGTTTGCAATCCCTGCAAATAACCAAGCAAGTCTAAATTCATGCAAGCTTTGGGCTGGCTCGAATTGTGGAATAACGCCTGAACAACAGGCAGAATGGGATCGATTAGCCAAAGTAGAAGCAGACAAAAAGTTATGCAATGATTCGTTCTACAATTGGAAAAACAAACCCAGTTCGGGTCAAGGAACTCGATGGGATGAAAAAACTAATACATGTTCCCTACAGACCTGGGTTTTTGAAGGAAATGTCCAACCAGATGAAGAATCATTCAATCAAGCAAGGGAGTTAAAATATAAAGAATCCTGCGATAAAAAAATAAAAGAAGTCTTAGCTTCCAAAACAACTGGTGGACCTCTTGTCTACCCGGATTGCGGTATACAAGAATTTTTCTTTGTAGAAGGTGTTCAAGTGGCATCAGCTGATGAGATGAAACTCAAGATAGCGGCGAATCAAGAGAAGAAATGCATTGCCGATCGGGAATCGGCAAGATTAAGTAACTACAATGGAAAATATGGGCCTATCTCGGGGCCCGGGAGTTGTGGAGATATTGTTTGGATGTGCAAAGGAGTGCAAGTGGGGAGTGAAGAGGAATACAAAAAGCTCTGCCCTTCACCTGCGCCCCCACCTTCAACACCTACACCACCATCCCCCGGGGGGGGTGGCTCACCGACATGCACGCCAACACTGAAAATCCTAGGCCTATGCTGACATATGACAAACTCGTTGTTGATCAGAGAATTAGTCGATAAGCATTTCTCACTGCAATGGTGCCGCGAAAACATCGTAGTTCCATTAAAGATAGAGGCAAATAAGGATTCTGGCGCAAGTGAGTTAACGGTTGCGATTGGAAATTTTACTTACCTTGCCACGATAGGTGATTTCATAAAGAAAAGGGCATCAAGTGCCGGATTAACATGTGTATTTATCGAGAAAGAGGCAGAAGAGATACAAGAACTACTCGACGAAGCGTCCAGACAGAGAATCATTAGTGGCAAAGGTTTAGAGACATATGACTTTAGCGATGATGCCATTCTGGATGCACTTAAAGCGGCAGAGAGTGATAGTGATAACTCAGGCTTCGACTTTGACTTTGATAATAGCGAGGAGCAGGTCATCGAAGATGAAACGTTGGATCTATCAAATGAAATGTTAGGAAGTAAAATTCAGCAAGCAGCGGCTCAAATTCTCATTAGTTCGTGCCGGAGCAACGTTTCAGATATACATATTGAACCAAGGCAAGAAGGCTATAAAGTACGCGTTCGACGTGATGGAGTGATGCAGAGTTACGTCTCAATGCCGCGTGCTGCCGGGATTAAATTGACTGCATGCCTGAAAAATATGGCCAAAATGGATATTGCAGAAAGAAGGGCTGCTCAAGACGGTAAGATCTTGAGACGATTTGAAGGGCAACAAATGGAATTTCGGTGTTCAACTGCGCCAGGGAAACATGGAGAAAAAATGGTCCTTAGGATCTTGAATAGCAATCCTGACATGCTCTCACTCGATACGCTGATAAACAATGAGGAGGTGCGCAATGAATTCCGTTCGATTATTAACGAAGCTAACGGCATTGTTATTGTTTCGGGGCCTACTGGTTCTGGAAAATCAACAACATTGGCATCCGCCCTCAGAGAGAAAGATAACGGTGAGTTAAACATTGTAACAGCTGAAGATCCGATTGAATATGATTTAGGGGGGAACATTCAACAGTTCCCCGTTCTGCGTCCTAAAGGGCAGACATTTGCCAGCCTTCTTAGGACATTTCTGAGGCAAGATCCAGATGTCATTCTAATTGGCGAGACTAGAGATCCGGAAACAGCAGAGTCATCCATGGATGCTGCAGAGACTGGGCATTTAGTATTTACGACTCTACATGCCAATAGTGCAGCGAGTTCGCTGACGCGGCTCGTAGATATGGAAGTGCCAAGTTATAAGCTGACTACTTCACTAAGAGGGATTTTAGCCCAACGCCTTCTCAGAAAGGTCTGTCCAGAGTGTAGTGTCGAACGACCACTCTCGGATGCTGAAAGTCGCTTCACAGGGATGAAGAAGGGCACTGCTGTAAGAGTGGCCAATGCACTAGATGCAGCTGAAAAGGAACGACGAAAGCAGGAAGGAAGCCTATGCACGCGTTGTAGCGGTACGGGATACCAAGGCCGTATCGGAACATATGAATTATTAAAAGTGACACGCAGTATCCGAGACGCGATTAAACAGAATAAATCAACGCAGGAGATTGAGAATGTGGCAGTGGCAGAGGACAACATGCTCACATTGAAGAGCTACGCCGTTAGACTGATCGAAGAAAAGCTAACAACAGTTTCAGAACTTCAAAAGATCTGCAACACAGATCATTGACCTATGAAGACCACAGTGTAGAACTCTAAAAACATGTCCATTGCACGAGAACTCGTTAACTTCGCCATTAAAGCTGGATCATCTGACATCCACCTAGAAGAGGGTGCCCCGATTGCCATTCGGGTGAATTCAGATATCAGGATTCTAGAAAATATCCTCCAATCAGGCGATATGGATCGATTGCTGGAAGAGCTCATGGGACTGGAAAAACTTGAGTTGTTTCATGCCAATAGAGATCTTGATACCTCTATAGGTCTAGAAGGATTATCAAGAATCAGGGTGAATGCTTATGTGGCCAACGAGAGACGCTGTCTAACGCTTCGGATTCTTCCTGACAATTTGCCACAGTGGCAAGATCTGGGCCTACCTCAACCATTTATTGATTTAACCCATAAACACCGTGGGTTAGTCTTGTGTACAGGGCCAACAGGATCGGGTAAGTCAACAACACTTGCGGCATTCATCAACTGCATACTCGAAACACAAAAGCGGCATATCCTGACTATCGAAGATCCGATTGAATTTGAATTCAAGCATTCCAAGCAATCCATCATTCACCAAAGAGAGGTTAAGCGGGACACCGAATCGTTTGCTTCTGCGCTGAGGGCAGCACTTCGAGAAGACCCTGATGTAATTTATATCGGCGAGATGAGAGATTTGGAGACAATTCAATTAGCGATCACTGCGGCCGAGACAGGCCATCTTGTATTGGGCACTTTACATACATCTTCGGCTGCCAAAACAGTTGAGAGAATTGTGGATGTGTTCCCCGCAGAACAACAAGAGCAGGCGCGCCTTCAAGTATCAACTTCACTACTGGGGATTATGTCACAGACATTATGTAAAAATACTGCGGGTAAACGATCGCTGGCTTACGAACTATTGATCAACACGCCAGCGATCGGCAACTTGATTCGTGAAAGAAAGGTTAGCCAAATCTACTCTCAGTTGCAAACCGGTAGCAAAGAAGGCATGAACACCCTGGAGCAATGTTTGATCGCCTTGGTGAAAGCCGGAAAGATCAGCAAGCAGGAAGCTCTTAGCAAGGCGTCAGTCCCGAAAGCCATACTTGGAAGTGAAGAGTAGTTCTCATGGCCGAGTACGGAAGCAGAATCAGTAAAGACTCTGGCAGGAATAGCTCAGGTCGATCAACAAAACAAACTGATAATAGTGGGATACTGAGTGCACTACTCGGTGGACAACCATCGCCTCAGACACTCAAGATTCCGCAGAAAGACCTCCTAGTCTTCTTCAGGCAGCTAGCCGTGATCTTGCAGAGTGGTGTTCCACTAGCGCAAGGACTAGATCTCCTTGCAGATAATATGACGAATAAAAATCTATCTAACTGTGTCGAGCGGATAGCAGCTCGTCTGAGCGCTGGTGAAGAACTATCTTTATGCCTAAAACAATATCCCAAAGTATTTGCCCCTATTACGGTGGGATTGATTGAAGCCGGCGAGGCAGGTGGAATTCTAGATCAAGTACTAGATAGAATCGCATTGCTGATGGAAGAACAAGCAAAGATTCGCGGTCAAATTATTGGTGCACTCATATATCCAGCACTTGTGTTAGCACTTGCCGTGACGGTCAGCCTTGCATTGTTAATCTTTATTGTCCCAAGGTTCAAAGATATGTTTGACAATATTGGGGCGGACCTGCCAACGCTAACCGCGGTGATGCTCAATTTATCGAATTTTGTGACATCAGCATGGTTTGCCGTTGGTGCTCCTTTAATTATTGGGACTGGCCTCTACCTCTTCCGCGGGTACTATTCAACAAAAAATGGGAAGCTGACCGTTGATAAAGCAATATTTAAGATCCCATTGTTTGGCGACTTAATTATGCGCTCAGAAATGGCGTCAATGTGTGACACACTCTCAACATTGGTCAATTCGGGGATTCCCATTGTGGAGGGACTCGAGCGCTGCATTACGGCCAGCAATAACCAGTTAATTCGTAACACGATCCAAAGTGGAATCCTGTTAGTAGGGCAAGGGCAAGAATTGAGTTTTTCTCTAGGTCAAAGGAGAGTGATGCCTAAACTTGTCATATCGATGGTCAAAATTGGGGAAGAGACGGGCCAGCTGAGCTTCATGCTTGAAAAGCTATCAATTTTCTACAAAAGGGAGGTTGATGCAACTGTATCAGCACTAACCAAAGCCATGGAACCGGCCGTGATCTTTGTTGTTGCAGGGATTGTCGGCACCATTGTTGTTGCCCTCTACCTACCGATGTTTAGCCTAATTCAAAACATGAATAACATGACCAAATAGAACCTGGTGAGAATATCCAGCATTCATAGCACCTAATTAGATAAAGCGGGTTATTGTAAGGGAGGAATGAGCTTGAAAATTAATAGCTCAATGAGCTGGTGCTTGCGTAGAGTTCGAAACGATTTCAACTGATTTTCAGCGCACTGCAGCTTTAGCTGTGCAACGGTTAAATGAGCATACATCTCAGGCTCTAATGCAGCTGATTGTTCGGATTGTTTACGCAACGGAAAGGTTGCTTTACTGGTGGTGTTGTGCAGCAGTGGAGTGATACTGGGCCATTCTTCTTCCGGCTGAAACTCATCGCGATCTGACTTGGGAAATTGGTCAACCGCCGCTTCGGTGTTATCACTGTATTTAAGTTCACCAAGCCAAGATTCTGATTCAGAAGGGGGTGTTAAAACATTGGCAACCTCTGGTTGATCAGGAGAAGTTGACTGCAGATGATCAGCCTCAGCATCAGTGATGATCTGACCCTCTGGCTCAGTCGCATCAACGGATGAAGCGACCTGGAGATGCAAGAGCGCATGTTCTGAATCTTCAGTAGATTCAACTAATGGATCGCAAGGCTCAGCCAAGGGCGGTGATGTAGCGCCCAGATCGGGATGCCGCTCGGATTGACTTGCTAGCGCGTGGCCGAGATGAAGACTAGGCCATGCTTCCTCACTCTCTGGTGAGTCGCATGATTGTTGTGTAAGGCCCCTTTTTTCAATGATACTCGGCCATTGTTCATGCTCGAAAGGCCCCTGAGATTTTGGAATCGTGATGTCACCAGGATCTATACCCTCAGCTTTCAGTAATTGCTCGGGATGTGCAGAGGCCGATGGCTGAACAATCGGGAGTGAGCCAATCGGCAGACCCAGCTCAGTTATGTCGTCTGCGGGAAGCTCCGACAAAACATCTGTCGCGTCAGCTAATGGAATAGTGAGAGCAGGTGGATCATCTTGAGATGCTTTTATCGGAGGAATGAGCTTGGAAATTAATAGCTCAATGAGCTGGTGCTTGCGTAGAGTTCGAAACGATTTCAACTGATTTTCAGCGCACTGCAGCTTTAGCTGTGCAACGGTTAAATGAGCATACATCTCAGGCTCTAATGCAGCTGATTGTTCGGATTGTTTACGCAACGGAAAGGTTGCTTTACTGGTGGTGTTGTGCAGCAGTGGAGTGATACTGGGCCATTCTTCTTCCGGCTGAAACTCATCGCGATCTGACTTGGGAAATTGGTCAACCGCCGCTTCGGTGTTATCACTGTATTTAAGTTCACCAAGCCAAGATTCTGATTCAGAAGGGGGTGTTAAAACATTGGCAACCTCTGGTTGATCAGGAGAAGTTGACTGCAGATGATCAGCCTCAGCATCAGTGATGATCTGACCCTCTGGCTCAGTCGCATCAACGGATGAAGCGACCTGGAGATGCAAGAGCGCATGTTCTGAATCTTCAGTAGATTCAACTAATGGATCGCAAGGCTCAGCCAAGGGCGGTGATGTAGCGCCCAGATCGGGATGCCGCTCGGATTGACTTGCTAGCGCGTGGCCGAGATGAAGACTAGGCCATGCTTCCTCACTCTCTGGTGAGTCGCATGATTGTTGTGTAAGGCCCCTTTTTTCAATGATACTCGGCCATTGTTCATGCTCGAAAGGCCCCTGAGATTTTGGAATCGTGATGTCACCAGGATCTATACCCTCAGCTTTCAGTAATTGCTCGGGATGTGCAGAGGCCGATGGCTGAACAATCGGGAGTGAGCCAATCGGCAGACCCAGCTCAGTTATGTCGTCTGCGGGAAGCTCCGACAAAACATCTGTCGCGTCAGCTAATGGAATAGTGAGAGCAGGTGGATCATCTTGAGATGCTTTTATCGGAAGAGGTTGCTCTCCTTGATGAATACCTTGGATCACTTCATCCTCTTCATCGGATCCAGAAAGTTGCTCTGCAATTCGAAGTGATTCGCTCGGCAGGATGGTCTCACTAATAAATGCAGGGATCTCAGTAGAGGGACCAAAGCTGTGGTGATCTGCATAGGAAGAAATCGAACAGGCCACAAGTACATCCTTCGGCAAAAGACCAGTTCCTAGGCCAAGGAGACGGCCCAGACTTTGATACACCAACAACTGAGAGCATCGGACATGGCCAACCCCTGTAGCACCCAGAGGTTTGATCACATGCACAGGCATCCTGAATGCAGAAACAAATAAATCAGAGAGCAGAGGGTGAGCACTGTTGATTCCTGACAATGCAATACCCTTCCACCGGCATGCAGGAACCTTTTGGAGGAAGGATCCCATAGCCTGTCTAATCTCACCAATGAGAACGCGTAGGTCAAGCTCTGAGAGGGGAAGATAGCGATCATCCGCAAGAGTAATGGCCTCGGCTGTCAACACCTCATCAAGCGCAGCATCCGACTGCTCGCGGCTTAAGTTCGGTTCTGGGAACTCCCTGATGGCAGATAGCCGCTCCAAATGGACAGGACCTGATGCTGCAAGGACGCTTAAATGCGTGCAATCAGGCAGCAACTCAAGCATGAGCAAATAATCCCCGAGCGCAAGGTCAGCGATATCTGAAGCAATCAGCCGTGATTGGCACGCGAAAGCAAGATCAATCTGAGCTAGTTCTAATTCAGCATCCTGCAAGGTCTCAAGAAGTTGATCAACCAATTTCTGGGGAATACTTGTCAGAAAGTACGTTTGATAGAAGCGTCCTTCGACCTGTTTGACCGGCAGACTTGTTGGAGACAAATCAAAATCTGTTTGCTGCAGGGGAATGGGGATCTGAAGCCCAGACGATGGGTTACCAGCAAAAGCACGGGCCTCTTCCAGAGTCAAATCAGCTGGCAAATCAACCAGCTTCGTAAATGCAGCCTCCGGAGGCAAAACAACAGCTGTCCGGCGTGCATAAATCTGTTCTTCACGGCAGAGATCTTTGAGCAAGCCTGCCATCTTGGCGGGATCACTCGGTACACCACGTTCAATGGCGCCCTCTGGGAGTTGCACACGACTAACATGGCCAAATTGAACTTCTGCCTCTCCAAATCGAGCTTCGGCAAAAGTCAACGATGAAGCATTAAATTCAAGCAGGAAGTAGCGCTTCGAAACTTGGCGCCGGAACATCCAAAAACGCTCTACTAATTTGGCCACATCCAAACCAAAGAACGTTGATCCAAGCAAAGGTGGTTGAGGCATATCTTCAACAGAAGGGCTTTGGCCTGCAGAATAGTCGTCGAGCTGGTAGCGCAGCCGCTGAGATCTGATCCGGGATGGCCTTAATCAGATAAATCCCAGGCTTGCCCCCAGCTAGCAGCTCAGCCATGGGTGGCTCCGTGAGAGACGTGGATTCCAGGCAAAAGCGATAGCCATCCGGTGATCGAAGGGCACGCCCAGGCAAGCCCCATCCTTTGCTGGTTGCATCAGGCAAGCCACTCATGGGGTCATAGACACATCCCTTGCTCTGGATCAACCTCAGATCAGACAGGGACAACCCGGGCTGAGCCAGCACATCAGCCAACTGATCCATCGCAAGCTGTAATGCCTGCTGATCCAACAAAGCACCCTGCGAGCCCGGCACACCAGCCTCAGATTCCCGCATAAACCGAGACGTAAACTCAGTGACCGCTACAAAAACCCCAAAGAATGCAACGAGCAGCATCATGGCAATGATCACTTCAATCAACGACATCCCCAAACCAGCGAAGACACTTTGCCTTTGAATACGAACAAGCCTTGGCAGGTGATGCTTCATTGCCAGCGGATCGAATCCAGATCAGCCTGGAGTAGTCGTAGGCTTTCAGCATCAGCCCGACGCGCATCCCGAAGCATCTGCAGCTCTGCGTTATTGAGCGGATAACGACCAGCCGCAGTCATAGCTTTCTGGCCGACTTCAACTGCCAGCACGAGTGCTGTGGTTGCAGCAACCATAATGACTGCACCAACCAGGGCGTCAAACATCGCAACTCAGCTCCTTCGGAGCTCAAATGAGCAGACAACCCCAAACTGCGGCTGCGGATTGCACGCATAAAAACGATAGAGCGTTGATCCGGTTGATGCCGATGACACGGAATCGGAACGATTAATCACAATCCGATGTTCATTCTTCTGGAAGACACAAGCACCCGCCAAGGAAGGATGAGCACTATCACCAGTCTGACCTGGCATGTATCCCGATAAATCACCATAGGGCTGACCTGGTTTAATTTGATCAAGAATCTTGGCGCACAAGGGGGAGCCCGATCCCCAGGTTGCATCCGCGGAATCAAGGAGTTTTAGAAAGCGCTGATCATCGTTCTTCCACACCGACAACGAATAACCATCATCAGCTGGGCTTGTCATCATCTGCTGATTGGTGAGCCCACTTGCCATTTCGAACATTGCCATAATTGCCGTGAGCATGGCTAGTCCCAGCCCCGCATAGAGGTAGGTCATTGCGGCAGAGCCGGGGGTTCTGAGTTAATTGTAGTGCCAGGTTCCAGTCTCGACAGGTTGATGCGCTCCTCCATCCAGCTTCAACCGACCCTCCAGCAACTGAACGGTGTGTTGCTGGGTAAAGAGGATCAGATCCGCCTGGCCTTGACGTGCCTGCTGGCCGGTGGTCATCTGCTCCTGGAGGATCTGCCAGGAATGGGGAAAACCACCCTGGCGGAGGCCTTGGCCCGCTGTTTCAACCTGCAATTTCAACGATTGCACTTCACCAATGACCTCCTACCGGCCGATCTCACTGGGATCTCAGTCCTCGATCCCGCCAAGGGATCGTTCCGCTTTCAGCCTGGCCCCCTGTTCTGCCAGGTGCTTCTAGCCGACGAAATCAATCGGGCGAGCCCTCGCACACAAAGTGCGCTGTTGGAAGCCATGGCCAGCGGACGCGTCAGCGTGGAGCGCACCACCCACGTGCTGCCCCAACCCTTTGTGGTGATTGCCAGCCAGAACGGGCTCGATCAGAGCGGCACCTCTCCTCTGCCGGAATCGCAACTGGATCGATTCCTCATGCGGTTATCACTGGGGTTTCCGGATCGCGCAGCGGAAGCCGCCATGCTCAACGGCGACCATGCCCACCTGGAGCAATTACAAGCGCTGCTGGGACCAGCGGATCTGCTGACAGCTCAACAGGAGGTCCAGACGGTGTACACCAGCCGAGCACTCATCGATTATGTGCTGGACCTCGTGCACGCAAGCCGTCAATCGCAGGCAGGCTTGAGTCCGCGCGCCTCCAAAGCCCTGATCACTGCAGCCAAGGCCTGGGCTTATCTAAGGGGCAACAGCGTCGTCACCCCGGACGATGTGCAGGCAGTGTTCTCCGCCGTTGCGGAGCATCGACTGGATGGAGGACAACGACGCTCAGCCCTCATCAGCACAACCATCCTGGAGCAGGTGGATGGGATTCGCTGAGTGGTGGCAGGGGCTGGAGAGGCGGCTGAGCCGTTCCTGCTCGGTCCTACGGCTCGGTCACCGCAATCTCTACATTTTTCTGAGCCGCTTTGGATGCCTTTGGCTGTTGACAGCCGGTGCTCTTTACCTACTGGGCACCCAAGCCGCCAGCAACACGCCGGTGCTGCTGGCGTTGTTGATGGTGAGCCTGCAATTGCTGAGCTTGTTCTTAACGCATCTGAACCTGCAGGGGCTGCAAGTGGAGGCCCTGCAGCAGGAAGCCTGCTGCGTAGGTGACAACCATGCCTACCGGGTCGAAAGCAGCAGCACCATCTGGCGGCCCTCCCTTCAGTGGCGATGGATTCATCCCACTTCCGGTCGCCCCCAGGCGCTAACCATCCATCCAGGCAAGCAGCAACACGTTCTTCCCTGGCGAGGACAACAACGGGGACGGCATCGGCCCGGTCGGCTGTTGCTCTGGACCACAGCCCCCTTGGGTTTATTCCGATGCTGGACCTACTGGGAGCCCGGCTCACCCATCTGGGTAGCCCCTGAGCGATGTCCTGGCCCTGTCCAGGAACTGAATTGCGCTACGGATCGCGATGGCGATTTGATCGATAGCCTTCAACCCTGGCGCCCGGAGCAGGGTTGGCAGCGGGTCGACTGGAAAGCCAAGGCCCGGGGGCGCGGCTGGGTGAGCAAGGCGTTCCAGCGAGAGCAAGACAACGCCCTATGGCTGGCCCCATCGGCTCAGCTCCCACTAGAGCAGGCCTTGGGACACCTCTGTGATCGCCTTTGGCAAGAACTCCATCGGGGTCGCCCCACTGGGCTTGTCCTGCCGGATGGCAGCTGCGTGCCGCCCAAGACGGGCAGTGCACAGCTCCAGCTCTGCCTCATGGCCCTAGCGGAATGGCCCCCATGAGCACCAGCCTGCGGCTGCTGCAACTGGCCCTCCTACTGATGTGGGGGCAACTGCTGATCAACGGAGCCCTGCAACCGATGGTGGCGATTGCCATCCCGGTCCTGCTGGGCATCAGCGGGCGACCCGAACTCATCCAACCGAAGGGGCGGCTGCTGACGTTGACCCTGCTCACGCTTGCAGCATGGCTGGCCTCAACACCGCTACATGACCGCAACGGCTGGATGGCAAGCCTGGGCAATCTGGTTTGGCTGATGGGCGGATTGAAACTGCTGGAGAGCAGCGATCCGCCTGGGCGACGTCGGGCCAGCCTCGTGATGCTGCTGGGCATCGGACTGGCGGGCACCTTGAGCCAAAGCCTGGTGGCCAGCGTGATGCAGGGGGTCTGCTCCCTCTGCTGTGTGGGCAGCCTGCTGAGCCTGGAGGCAGGTCCACAGCCCCTGAATCATTTGCTCCGCCGGTGCGTCGGACTGGTAGGCGTGCTGCTGCCTGTGGTGATCACAGCATTTCTGCTCTTGCCACGGTTACCGGTGCTTTGGAGCCTCCCTGGTGGCAGTGGCATCAGCCAAAGCGGACTCGCCAGCGAACTGCGGCCGGGAGACATTGCTGAACTGGTGCGACAGGGGGGATTGGCCGCCCGCGTGGAATTTGCTGGGGCTCCACCACCGCCCCAGCAGCGCTACTGGCGCGTGTTGGTGCATCGCCACTTTGACGGCGAGGGCTGGAGCCAAGGCCCCGCTCCGGCCCTCGCCTCCAACCAGCCCACGCCCACAGCACCCGTCGACCAACGCTGGCTGGTGGAGCCATCCCCGTTGCCGTGGAGACCCTGGGGTGGTGAAGGTCTGCCCAGTGATCCAAGCCTGCTGAGGCTGAGCAGCGCAGGAGCGCTTTGGGCCGGTGTCCCCCTACGTGAACGAGAGCTGTACGGCATCAGCTCATCCAGCCGCGCCAAACCCTGGCGCGCACAACCGCCCACCGACCTGGATCTTGAGCTGCCCCAAGGAAGCAACCCCAGGCTGGAAGCCTTGGCAGCACAGCTGCGCTCCGAAAGCAGGAACCCGGCGATGTTGGTTTCACAGACAAGACGCTGGTTTGAAACCCAGGGATTTCGCTACAGCCTCGAACCGGGCAAGCTGCCAGCCCAAGCCCCGCTGGATGCCTTCCTGTTCGATCGGCAACTGGGTTTCTGTGAGCACTTCGCCTCCAGCTTCTCCACCCTGATGCGGGCAGCCGGTGTGCCGGCCCGGGTGGTGGTGGGGTACCAGGGCGGTACATGGAAACAGCCCTTGGCAGGCGATCCCTATCTTTTGCTGGAACAGAGCGATGCCCATGCCTGGAGCGAGGTGTGGCTCCCGCCATCGGGATGGGTGGAGGTGGACCCCACGAGTTGGGTGGTTCCTGATCGTGTGAGGCTCTCTTTGGCGGCGAGCCTGTCTGCCAACGAACGCCAGCAGCTGCAGGCCGGAGCTCCCCCCAGCTGGCTCCAAGGTCTGGCCAGCCAATGGCAGGGGCTCGACACCCGCTGGCAGCTGTGGGTGATGGGATTCGATACCGCCCGGCAGCGTGAACTGCTGCCGGGATGGTTCACGGGTCAATGGCAAGGGGTCATGGCACTGCTGGTCATTGGGCTTGGCCTGGGGGGCGCGCTGAGCCTGGTGTTGAGGCTGGAGTCAGGCCCAGGGGTCAGCGATCCCCCCCGCAGATCGCTGAATCACTGCCTGCGGCAGCTGAAATCGCTCCAGCTGGAGCCAACGCCTGGCGAAAGCCTGGGGCGGTTTCTTCAGCGCGCAGGGCAGGAACACCCCCCACTCCAACCCCTGCTCAATCGCGTTCTTGATCTGTACAACCAGTACAGATTTGGGGCCGAGCCGCAAACACAGGCCGAGCTGGTGCGGGGTCTCAGGGCCGCGACCCGGCAGCTGCAGGGATTCGCCCGTAGGCGGAGAACCTGAGCCTGAGCTTGGCCTGCGGATTGGCTGCTGTCGCACCAGCCGGGGCAGGGGCAGCAGTTGCCGGGCTCACCGCCTCCAGCTCAACATCACTAGCCAGCACCATCACCTGCAATTGCTCCAGCTGCTGCAAAAACCGCACCAAGCGCGGGAAGGGGCCCTGAAGAATGAACAGCGCCGAGTGCTTCTCAATCTGAGCAGCCAAGAGCGGATCTACGGGGGGGGGGGCAGGAGCATTGGCATCGGCCGACGGCGGGGAGCCCCCATCGGCAGCCGCCGGGGCAGGGGGGCGATAGCGCTCAATGGGCTGGGGCTCCACGGAAACAATGGACAATCCCTGCTGGGTCGCAAATCGATTCACCTGGGTAAGCCAGGTGGTCAAGGCATCCGTGCCAGCCACCAACTGAAACAACCGCTCCTGCTGCCCCTGGGCCATTTGCTGGCGTTCCAGCAGGCGCTCTAAACGGCGTTTTAAGCGCGGCAAATCATCCTGCTTAGCCTGCATCTCCACCACCACGGCCTTGCGCTGCTGCACCTGGAGCAACAAGGGCGACAATCCGAAAAGCAGCAGCAAGCCAGCTACGACGAGACCAGCCAGTACTGGCAACACCAAGACCGCCCGCTCGGGTGTGATCAGCCGTCGCCGTTGAGCATCGGCTTCCTGAAGATTGGTCATGGCAGCAAACCTTCCTGGCGCAGGAGCTGCACCCGCAGCGCCAGGCCATTCGAACCCAGTTCAATGAGACGGTTGCGGGTAAGCTTGGCGGCATCGGAGGCGAACGCCGCTTTGAGCTCAAAGCTCAGTTGTGGCTTCAATGGCGCGACCGCTGCGCCCCCTGCAACCGCACTCCCAGACGACGACCCGCTGGAAGCAGCCTCCTGCGCTTTCACCAGGTTGACCCCATCCTGCTGAAAAAAGGGGGATGCGCGCAGGCTGAGTTCCAACGCGTTGATCACCGCCAAGCCCAGGGGCTGGTTAGCCACACCAAACAGGTTGAGCTCATCTCCAGAGAGCTTGAGCTTGGTGAATTGCACCCCTCGCGGCACCACGCGGCTGAGCTCGGTGAGCACCGCGGAACCGGAGCGCACACCAGCGATGGCCTGGGCCAGAGCTGCATTGGCAGCCTCCAGCTTCTTTACATCAGAGTTGGTGCGCTCCACGTCGCGCTGCGTTTGATCAAACACAGCGGCGATGGGCTTGAGTCGGGTCTGCTCTTGCTCTAACAAGCCGCGATACAAAACAGCGCCCAGGCAAGCCAGTAGAGCCGTCACCACAAAGGCACCGCCGATCAAGCCTCCCTTCCACAACAACGCTTTGGCAGGAACCGGCGTCGGAGCCTGTAACCCCAGCTGTTCACGCCGCCGGCGCAACAGATCCAGTTCCAGCCAAGCGCCAGTGGCCACGAGCAGGGGAGAGCCTCAAACCATTGAACCGGCTGCAGCGCTGGTTCGCCAAGCGAACGCGGTCGCGTTACAACAAGCTGGCAGGAGAAAACACTATGCGTACAGGGGGCAGAACAGCATTCGGTGGGTGGGTGGCCTGCTGTGGCCTGTCACTGCTGTGCAGCACGCCTGCTCAAGGCACCCCCCAGGCGGTGCTCAAACTGCTCGAGCAACGCCGGTGCCAGGGGTGCCAGCTCCAAAGGGCTGATTTAGTGCAGGCCCAACTGGCGGCAGTGGATCTACGCCGTGCGCAACTGGAAGGGGCCAATCTCAGCGGAGCGCAGTTGGACGGAGCCAACCTCGCAGGAGCAACACTGCTGAACACGAGCTTGCATGGCGCATCCTTACGCGGGGTCGATTTAAGGGGTGCCTCCCTCGTGGGAGCGGACCTGCGCGAAGCTGATCTCACGGGTGCACTCCTTGATCCATCGGGCCTGAGCCAGGCACACTGGCAGCAGGCAAAGGGAATCCAACCCGCATCACTGACGTACGCAGAACTCCACAACGCCGGTACCGAGGCAGCACGACAAGGACGGTTCCCAGAGGCCGAAACCTGGTTCAACGAGGCGATTCGTCGCAATCCAGAAGCTGCAATCAGCTGGTTGGCACGGGGCATCAGCCGCGGCGAGCAAGGGAAAGCACAACTCGCCTCACAGGATCTGGGCTACGCCGCGCAGCTCTACGGCTCCATGGGCGATCAAACTCTCGCTGATGCGCTTAACAGAGCCAGCAGAGCTCTCACTGAGCAACCGAGCACGAAGCAATCAGGCAATGGGGCGGGATCGGCCCTACTGGGAGGGGCGGCAGCAGCTGTTAAGGTTTTAGCGCCATTGGCACTGAAAGCCCTCATACCCATTGGCATCTGAGCAAAGACGCTTCGAATCATGAGATCCACCCCAACTAATATCATTCACAATAAGGTCATAAAAGTTGATAGAGACATGATCAAGCACCCTTTCCCTTTTTCAACCAACCGATCAGAATCGCATTGGCAGAAGCATCATATATGAATGCTTATTCCAACCCAAGCACATCTGAATCAGCAGCTCTTTCAGCAGACAGGAAATGGTTCTCCGACTACCCACATGCCATCATCAGACTACGATCGATTCACAAGAATGAGTTTTCAAAGCTCATCCGCAACGGAACAGTCATACCTGTGTTCCGGCCAAAATGGGTCCCCCCCGATGCACCGGCAACCTGTGTCGCGGTAATTGAATTAACGAGGCTTCTCGATCACCCCCAGAAAGCCAAGAAACATGATGAGAGCATCAGGCTACGTGTTCTGACCGTGAAACTCCGGCACAGAAAAAGGCAGGAAGAGCTCATAGACTGCTTAATACAGGCGGTCTGCGCCGAATTACTAAGCCTCATGGAAAGCGACAAGAATATCAACTCCAATCAGCAGCCAGATTATTACGAACTAGACGCTGCCTGAACTCACATCGATCCATCCATCATTCGCTGAACCTGAGTAGTGGATGGCCGGTAGCCGTAGCCATAAGCCCCTCCATCGGCATCATCAATAATCCGCGGCGTCACCAAGATAACGAGCTCCTTCTTCTTCCTTCTTCCCTGCGAAAAGCGGAAAAATTGTCCAATCAAAGGAGTATCACCCAAGATAGGCCACTTGTTCACTTGCTGAATGTCTTCATCACTGATCACCCCAGTAAGCACGAGAGTTTGCTTGTCACGAACGCGCACTACACCAGTATCAAGTCTTCTCACACTAAGAATATCGATCGGACCGCAGGAGTTTGCTCCAGTCACCGAATTTACAATCGCCGAAACTTGCGGAGACAGGGAAAAAGAGACAAATCCATTATCATCAATTTTAGCTACACGCGCCCCAAAAGTAAGACCTGCAGTGGACAGCTGAGCCTTGCAGACCGCCCCCTGGGTCGGAGTTGACGGCTGAAAATCATAATTTGTAATCACCTGATCGCCAATCGTCACAAAGGATTCATTCGAAAACGGACGCCCGATTGAAGCATTACTTGATGCCCCCGATGCCACAGGGGCGACAGCCAATCCGCCACGAATTGGGTCGGGATTCTCAGATAAGATGAGAGTTGGAGAAGCCAAAACCTTCGTATTTGCCGACCTCAAAAACGCAATAAAGTTATTGGCAAAGTTGGCATCCATAGGGACGCCTGCAGGCTTTGTATTTGCAAAATCAGTTCCGACACTATTAACCCAAGAGAGAAGCGCACCACTTTCACTTAAGATTAAATTATTCCCCCACTTAAACGCGAAAGAATTATCTATAGTACTGTTGTTATTCAAGTTTACATCTAAGATTTGAATGGTCAGCGCCACTTGCCTCTGTCGCAGATCCAGCTGCCGAAGATAATTCTCTGCAATGGCAATCTGAGAAGATTCACCCACTAAAGTGATGGTTTGAAGACGCGAATCAGTTGTCCCTGAAAGCCCCTTTAGGGGGCCCGTGGCTGCACCATAACTTTCAACGCTGGTGACAGTCTGGGTAACCGCAGTGGAATTAGAGGTTCCGGAGGAGGCTGTGGCTGTTGTATTCGCAGAACTAGTCGTGGCAGTCACAATATTTATTTTCGCAATGGTCGCACCCAAGCTGGCCAAGTAATCTGCCGCAGATGCCGGAGATGCCTGATTCAGCCGATATACCTTTGAGATCTGAGGACCAAAACTTTTGCCAAGTACGCTTGGCCCAACCAGCAACATTTTTCCGTCGATCTTTCCCTGAAAGCCTGAAGCCAACAGAATGCTATTTAAGGCCCTGCCATAATTTTCATTCCTAAATGAAAGCGTCACAGGCTTATCCGATGATGAGCTGGTGGGCTGAGCTCTCGGGATAGGGGCAGTGGGCTGTCCGGGCGTTGACGACGTCGAAGCAGGAACATTCGCGTCATCCACATAAACAAATCCATATCCCCCAATCTGAGCAATCGCCATCAATGCATCTTTGGCAGGAGCATTCCTGAGAGTCAATGTCACATTTGGGCCTGAAGCATTCACAAAACTTTGGTTTCGCAGCAACATACTGCCTACCGCCATATCTCCTAAGGGAGGAGCCACAGCTCTCGGCTGCAAAGGTGGTGCGTATGTCGGCTGCGGAATGGCTCCTGGCTGCGTAAGATTAGGTCGAGAAGTTTGCCCCAACACTTGGCTCGGTGAGCTGAAAGTCAGAATCAGATTTTTTCCATCAGCACTAACCACAGGCCTGCCCAGAGAGACGCCCTGCATTGGGGTGACGTTGAGCTGAAAGTCACCACCGCCTCCATCCAGGCTTACCGTCTGAAGACCGGCTTCAGGCAGAGAGAATCTTTGGGGCTGCATGACTGCACCACGAGGGTTCGTCGTGGTGAAACGCCCCTCCCAGCTCTGGCCACGAGTCTGTTGGCGCAACTGTGGTGCCAAGCCAACCCCTTCCACCACAACCTCCACGCCATCACCCCGGCGCAGCAGTTTGAGTTTCAGCGGGGGCGTCGCTTCAGAGATTGCGCTTGGAGCCGGTGGCGGTGGCGTCCTCGGCTCCAGCGGTGCCGCCTCCAACAGCGACGGACCTTGCACCAGCACGCCCAAGCCCGCTGACCAGATCAGGCCCCTAGATTTCCGCGCTGCTCGCCCTGGCACCAACACCACCCAGACATTGGGCCGATGGTATCGATCAAACCGAGAACCAACCAGGCATCCTCAAGGGCTCCTCAATGGCAAGTCCGGCGCCGCCAGACCCCACAGCAACCAGGGCACCACTTGGCCCCCATCACCCGCCGCTGGGGTGCTGGGCCACTCCAACCCGCCCGTCTGCGAAGGGGCGACGAGCCGCAGAGC
>Ga0194130_10003639_pt1 | contig 20441 bp, 18 predicted proteins | sample TA2KigsurfametaG_FD_160084 | JGI IMG/M metagenome (GOLD analysis project Ga0194130, IMG submission 160084) | Freshwater microbial communities from Lake Tanganyika, Tanzania - TA2015050 Kigoma 12 surface | ecosystem: Environmental > Aquatic > Freshwater > Lake | place: Tanzania: Lake Tanganyika... | reverse complement strand
AACTGGCGCTGTTGTCCGACGATGAGGCCCAGGCCGCCGCCCTGCTGGCCGTCGATCCAGCCGGTCTCGGCGGCGCCTGCCTGCGCAGCGGACCGCATCCCTGGCGCGATGCGTGGCTGGCACGGCTGCGCGGCCTCTTGCCTGAGGGTGCGCCCATGCGGCGGCTGCCGGCGGGCACTGGCGATACTGAACTCCTCGGTGGCCTGGACCTGACCGCCACCTTGGCCGGTGGACGACCGGTGCTCAAGACGGGACTGCTGAGCCAGGCCCATGGGGGCTTGGTGTTGTTGGCCATGGCCGAGCGGCTTTCCGCGGAGACCGCCGCCCATCTGCGAGCCGTGCTCGACACGGGCCAACTGCAATTGCAGCGCGAAGGACTGGCGCGACAGATGGAGGTCTCGATCGGCCTGGTGGCCCTCGATGAGGGACTCGACGAAGACGAGGGCCTGCTGCCGGCCCTTCGGGACCGACTGGCCTTCTGGCTTAAAGCACCGCAGCCGCTCGACGAAGAGCAAGCGCTCGGACGGGCGGTCCCAACCATGCCCAGCCAGAGCGCAGAGGACATCATCGCAGCGCGCGAGCGGCTGGCTCTGGTGGAGCTGCCAGAGACGCATTTGCAAGCCCTGTGCGCCACTGCCCTGGCTTTGGGCGTCACCTCACTGCGTCCGACCCTGATGGCTGCGCGGGTCGCACGGGTGGCAGCAGCCCTGGAGGGCCACACTTGTGTCGGCGATCAGCATGCTGCGCTGGCCGCGCGCCTGGTCCTGGCCCCGCGGGCCACACGCTTGCCCGCCAGCGCCTCTGCGGACGAGCCCGATGCGGCCCCTCCCCCAGAGCCCCCGAGCGAGGCCGGCTCCGAATCGCCCGAGGAGACGCCGCCTCAGGAGCAAGCCCCGCCACCGAGCGCGCAGGAGCTGGAAGAATTGATGATCTCGGCCGTGCAAGCGTGCCTGTCGCCAGGCCTCCTGGCCATGCTTCGCGCCGGTCAAAGTCTGCGGCGCCAGAGGGCAGCAGACGGCAAAGCCGGTGCGGAACGCAAAAATTTCAGGCGCGGGCGGCCCCTGGGCGCCGTTCGTGGCGACCTGCGAGGCGGAGCGCGGCTGCATCTGCTGGCCACCTTGCGGGCGGCCGCGCCCTGGCAGCGGCTGCGAAAACAAGGGCTCAGCCCAGACGGCCGACCGGAGGCGGGCCAACGCATCGAAGTGCGCCGCGAAGACTTTCACATCCGGCGCTTTCGCCAGCACAGTTCGACCACCACGGTCTTCGTGGTCGATGCCTCCGGCTCCTCAGCCCTGCATCGCTTGGCCGAGGCCAAGGGTGCGGTCGAACTCTTGCTGGCCGACTGCTATGTGCGCCGTGACCGGGTGGCGGTGCTCGCCTTCAGGGGCAGCCAGGCGCAGTTGCTATTGCCGCCCACCCGGTCCCTGGCGCGCGCCAAGCGATCACTGGCCGCGCTGCCCGGCGGGGGCGGTACTCCGCTGGCAACAGCGCTCGAGGCGGCTTACCAACTCGCCGGCCAGATTGCCCGAGGCGGCGACACCCCCCTGGTGGTGCTGCTCACCGACGGCCGGGCCAATGTGGCGCGCGACGGCAGTCCGGGTCGGAGTCGCGCTGCGCAAGAGGCCCTGGCTGCCGCGCGGCCCTTTGCCGCAGAGGCGCTTAGCTGCCTGCTGATCGACACCTCGCCGCAGCCGCAGGAATCGGCGCGGCAATTGGCCCAGGCTATGCGAGCGCACTACCTGCCCCTGCCGCATGCCGACGCCCACAAACTCTCACAAGCGGTGCGCCTGGCGCTGCCCGAAGTGGGCTGATCGACCATGACCCGGCTGGAGGCCCTGAATTGGCAGCGCGATGGGCAGCACTGGCCTCATCGCGAACAAAGCCGTTTCGTCAAGGCCGCTGGCCTGCGCTGGCATGTGCAGCACTGGCCCGCACCCGCAGCGGCCACCGTGCTGCTACTGCATGGCACCGGCGCCTCGGCCCACTCGTGGCGCGATGTTGCGCCCCTGTTGGCCGGCTCCATGCAAGTGATCAGCCTGGACTTGCCCGGACATGCCTTCACGGAGTTGCCCGCCGAAGGCGCTTCATCGAGTCTGCTGTCGCTGCCCGGCATGGCCGCGGGGGTGCAGGCGCTGATGGACGAACTCAAGCTGCAGCCCGACCTCATCGTCGGCCACTCGGCCGGCGCCGCGGTGGCGGTTCGCATGGCCCTGGACCGACCGTCACGGCCGCGCCTGATCATCAGCCTCAACGGGGCCTTGCTGCCTCTGCACGGACTGGCCGGTCAATTCTTCGCGCCGGCTGCCCGGCTTATGGCGGGCTTGCACTGGATACCGCGGCTGTTCGCCCATCAAGCCAGAGACCGCGCCGTCGCCGAGCGTCTGCTGCACAGCACCGGCTCGCGTATCAGCCCGGAGGGGGTCGACCTGTACGCCAAGCTGGTGGCCAGCCCCAGTCATGCTGCAGCGGCCTTGGGCATGATGGCGCAGTGGGACCTGCACGAACTCGCCGATCGCCTGCCGCGGCTGCGCGTGGCCCTCGACTTGATCGTGGCCACCGGGGACAAGACGGTCAGGCCTGCACAAGCGGAAGAAGTTTTGGCGCGACTCGACCCAACCCTGCGGGCAGGACTCACCCGGTTTGAGGGCTTGGGCCATTTGTCGCACGAGGAACAACCCTCAAGAACCGCCGAAAAGCTGCTGGAGCTCTACCACCGCCGATTGCCCACCCGCTAAAGCGCCAGGGGACATTCAGGCGCGCAGGTCCCATGCCGATGCAATTGACGGGATCGCCGCAATCGCCCATCTGCTCACCCTCGATCACAATGACTCGGTGGTGTCAGCGATACCATATGAGATTCTTTGACCGCCTTTCAAATGAAACAAATCATTGCATGCCCACCGCAGAGCTCCGATGAGCCGTGGTCAGCCTGGCTGATTGCGGACCGGCACGAGCCCTCGCTGAGCAGCCGCGGTACCGTCGACGCCGAAAAAATAGACGGTTCACCGCAGTAATGGCCCAAAGGAAGTCCGGTGGTACTGGTTATTCCAGTACTCAAACTTTCCTGGCACCAGGCCGAGCTGCCACGACTGCCGGCCAACCGCCTGCGCGCGGCCCTGGCCGGCTTGCTCGAGGAGCAATTGCTCGACGATCCGGAGCATTTGCATCTCGCGCTGGCGCCAGGCTGGAAGGTGGCTTCGACGGATGTTGTTGCGGTGTGCGACAAGGCTTGGCTGTTCAAGGCGGCAGTTCTGATTCGGGACGCCGGCCATGATCTGGAGCGCATCGTGCCCGAATTCGAGCCCGGTGCCGCCGCGCAGTGGGTGATCGAACAAGACCAGGGCCTTTGGGTGAGAACCGATGCCAAACATGTGCAGGTCTTGCCCCTGGGCGTGCACCCAGCCTGGCCCGAGCCGGCACTGGGCGCGGATGGCGCAGACGAAGTGCTGTGGTCCGAACCCCAGGTCGCCGAGACGGCCGAGAAAGCCCTGCGACGCAGACCCGAGTTGATTTCCAGGTCGCGGCGGATGGTCCGAGCGGCGCAGTCGTCCTGGGACCTGGCCCAGTTTGATCTGGCCGGCGGCGGTTCCAGGCGCTGGTACAACCGCCTGGCTCGGCTGTGGCAACAGGCATGGGACGCACCCCAGTGGCGCCCTTTGCGTTGGGCTCTGGGCGCGCTGATTGCGGTGCATGCGGTGGGTCTGCAGGTCTGGGCTTTTAACGAAAGCCGCCAGCAAAAAGACCAAGCGCAACAGCGTATTGAAGTGATGCGCAGCACCTTCCCTCAGATCACCGTTGTCATCGATCCCTTGCCTCAGATGCAGCGCGAGGTTCAGGCCTTGGCCCGAAGCAGCGGAGCCGGCACCGCGAGCGACCTGGGCGTGATGCTAACGGCGCTGGCCGAAGCCGGAGCGCCACCGCCCAAGCAACTGGAATTCACCCCCGGACTGCTGAGCCTGCGGGGCTGGCCCTTGTCGGAGCCGCAGGCAAAACAGCTGCGCACGGCCCTGGCCCAAAAAGGCTATGGCCTGGACGGAGCCGCGGCACAGTGGCACATCAGGTCGCTGACACCATGACCGCCACATCCTCAGCGTTCGCGCCGATCCGTGGCTTCTGGCAGGCCCGGCAGCCGCGCGAGCGTGCCTTGCTGGCGATCGCTGCAACGCTGGTCCTGGTGACTCTGGCCTGGAGCTGTTGGCTGCAACCAGCCCTCAAGCTCTGGCAAAGTGCGCCGGCCACCCGGATTCAATCTGCCCAGCAAATGGTCGCCCTGCAGGCTCTGGCGGCGCAGGCTGCAGTGTTGCGGACACAGCCCCGGCTCGATCCGGAGCGCAGCCGGCAGGCGGGGCTCAAGTCGGTCGCCGATCTTGGGGGTCAGGCCAGCGTCGAGGGCGTGCGCATCAACGCCAGCCTGCCGCGGGTTTCTGCGGCGGCGATAGCCAACTGGCTGCAGGCGGTCGGCCCGCAAACCGGCGCCCGGGTGGTGCGAGCTTCCTTGCAGGAATCGGAGCCCGGTTTTTGGACCGGTCAAATCAGCCTGGAGTTGCCCTGACCATGCGATCGCAACGGCCTGCCCCTGCTGCGCCCTCGTCGTCGCGGGCCGACTGGGGCTGGGCGGTGCTGGGGCTCGTGGTGGGTCTGGTCGGCACGGTGGTGTACCAAGCTCCGGCGCGCTGGCTCTCGCCGCTGGTGGCGCGCAGCGGATATTTGCAACTCTTCGATACCCAAGGAACCCTGTGGTCCGGATCTGGCCGGCTGCTGCTGACCGCAGGCGCGGGCAGCCGCGACAAGGCGGCCTTGCCCGATCGCATCGAATGGCGCTGGAGTATGAGCGGCGATGGCATCCTGCTTGACTTGAACGCCCGCTGCTGCATGGTCGAGCCCCTGCGGCTGTCCCTGACGCTCAGCGGCGGCAAGCCCAAAGCGTCCCTGAGCGATCAGCATTCGATCTGGCCAGCCGAACCGCTGGCCGGCCTCGGAACCCCGATGAATACGCTCAAGCCCAGCGGCAGCTTGCACCTGCGGACCCAGGGAATCCATTGGTTGGGCACAGACCGAACATGGCATGGACGAGCCAGCCTGGAGGCGCGCCATGTGGCCTCGACCTTGAGCTCGGTCAAGCCCCTGGGCCAATACCGCATCGATTGGGTCGGCGGACCGGCCCCCTCCTTGCAGCTGAGCACCCTGGACGGCCCCTTGATGCTGCAAGCTGAGGGCCGTTGGCAAGCGGGGCGACTGCGTCTGACCGGCCAGGCCAGTTCCACGCCAGAGATGGAGCCGATTTTGGGCCCCATCCTCAACCTCATTGGACGGCGTGAAGGCACACGCTCCCTCCTTTCTATCGGATAAGGTCAAGTTATGAACCGCATTGCCCCGAAACATTGCGCCAGCCTGGCCCTGGTCTTGTGCGCCCACACTTGGGCCCAAGCCCAGCCTGCGGCCAACGCACCCAGTGCCGCCAGCGGCACGGCCCCGCGCAGCACGCAAAAGCCCAGCGATCAGGTTTCCTTGAATTTCACCAACACCGAAATCAGCGAAGTGGCCCGAGCCATGGCCCTCATCGCTGGCCGCAGTGTGGTGCTCGATCCGCGCGTCAAGGGCACGCTGACCCTCAACACCGATCGGCCGGTCAGCCGAGCCGCCGCCTTCAATCAGTTTCTGGCAGCCCTGCGGCTGCAGGGCTATGCGGTGGTGGAGTCGGCTGGTCTCTACAAAATTGTGCCGGAGGCCGAAGCCAAGCTGCAGGGCGGCAATGTCAGCGACCAGCCCCTGCCGGTGCCTGGCAACCAGATCGCCACCCAGATTTTTCGGCTCAGCCACGAAAACGCGAACAACCTGGTGCCTATCCTCAGACCTCTGATCAGCCCGAACAACACCATCAATGTCAACCCGGGTAACAACTCCCTGGTGGTGACCGACTATGCCGAGAACCTGCTGCGGGTCGGACGCATCGTTGCAGCACTGGACATACCCAACGCCACCGATCTTGAAATCATCCCGCTCAAGCACGCCATCGCTTCAGACTTGCTTCCCCTGGTCAACCGGCTGCTGGAGTCGCAATCGACTGGAGGCGCCGCACCGGCACAGTCCGACACCAGCTACCGCACCACACTCATCGCTGAGGCACGGTCCAACGCAATCATCATTCGCGCCGCCAATCCGGCCCGACTGGCCCTGGCGCGCAGCTTGGTCGAGCGACTCGACCAGCCCAGCAGCCTGGCCGGACCAGCGGGCAATATTCATGTGGTCTATTTGAAAAACGCCGAAGCCGCCAAGCTGGCTGCAACCTTGCGTGCAGCAATTGCGGCCGGCGATGCACGGGCCGGCGGCGCAGGCGCCGCAACGCTTACAACCGGGGCTGCACCAACGGGTGCCACAGGCAGTGCAGCCGGCGGGGTGCAAAACCAAAACCTTGCGCTGACCGGCGGCCAGATACAGGCCGAACCGTCGACCAACGCCCTGATCATCAGCGCTCCAGAGCCCCTGTATCGACAATTGCGCGCGGTGATCGACCAGTTGGACACGCGACGGGCTCAGGTGCTGGTGGAAAGCCTGATCGTGGAGGTTCGGGCTGAAAAGGCCGAGGAGTTTGGCATCCAATGGCAAGCCCCGCTGGGCCGGCGCGGGGACGGGACCATCGGCTTTCTGGGCACCAACTTCGGCACGGGCGGCGACAACATCTTGACCTTGCAAACCCAAGGCGCCAGCGGCAGGGTAAGCCCGGGCCAAGGGCTGAACTTCGGATTTCTCAGTCGAGCCGGTGGGGTCTACACCCTGAGCATGCTCGGGCGTTTTCTACAAGAAAGCGGCGACGGCAACATCCTGTCCACGCCCACCTTGCTGACGCTGGATAACGAGGAGGCCAAAATCGTGGTTGGCCAGAATGTGCCCTTTGTGACCGGCCAGTACACCAATGCCAATGTTGGAAGCGGGTCGGGATCGGTCAACCCCTTTCAGACGATTGAACGGCGCGATGTGGGCCTGACCCTGCGCGTAAAGCCGCAGATCAGCGAAAGCGGAACGGTGCGCATGCAGATTTTCCAGGAAGTCTCCAGCATTTCACCGACCGTCAATTCGAGTGGACGGATCACCAACAAACGGTCCATCGAATCGAATGTGCTGGTCGAAGACGGAACCATCGTGGTGCTCGGCGGCTTGCTGCGGGATGAGTTTTCGGGCAACGAAGACAAGATCCCCGGACTGAGCGACATTCCCCTGCTCGGCCGACTGTTCAAGAGCGAGGGGCGAAAGCGCAACAAGAGCAATCTGATGGTGTTCCTGCGGCCCATCGTGGTGCGCGATGCCGCGGCCAGCCACAGCCTGTCCTTGGACCGCTACGATCTGATGCGCGGCCTGCAACAAAACGCGCAGCCGACAGCCAATCCGGTGCTACGCCTTGAGGGGGCGCCAGTCCTGCCATCGCGCTCACCCGGTCAAGCGCCCACAGCGTCCCCTGCAAAGCCCTGACCATGCGCTACCCCCTGCCCTATGCCTTCGCCCGCAGCCATCAAGTGCTGTTGGCCGACAGCGGTTCGACACTGGATTTGTGGCTGTGCGGCCAAAGTGCTCGGGAGGCGGTGGGTGAGGTTCTGCGCGTCTACGGGAGCAAGCCGCAGTCCTTACAGATCCATCACCTTGATGTTCAAGAGCTGACCGAACGAATCAGCCGCGCCTATGCACAGAGCGAATCAAGCGCCGCAGCGGTGGTCAATCAGGTGCAGTCCGATGTCGACCTCTCGCGCATGATGCAGGAGCTCCCGGCTGTGGAGGATTTGCTGGAGATGGTCGACGATGCGCCCATCATCCGCATGCTCAACGCCTTGCTGACCCAGGCCGCCCGCGATGGCGCGAGCGATATTCATATCGAACCCTATGCGCAGTATTCGTCGGTGCGATTTCGCATCGATGGCACTTTGCGCGAGGTGGTGCGTCCGCACCGCGGCCTGCACTCGGCCCTGATTTCAAGGCTGAAAATCATGGCTGAGCTCGATATTGCCGAGAAACGCATGCCGCAGGACGGGCGCATCTCGCTGCGTATTGGCACCCAGGCAGTCGACATCCGCGTCTCCACGCTACCGAGCGCGCATGGAGAGCGGGCCGTCCTGCGGCTGCTTGACAAGTCAGGGCAGAGACTGCGACTTCGAGATGTGGGCATGCAAGGCAGCACGCTAACCCGCTTTGAAGGCCTGATCGAGCAGCCGCACGGGCTGATCCTGGTCACCGGCCCCACTGGCTCGGGCAAGACAACCACGCTCTACGCAGCACTCGGGCAACTCGACGCCTCACGCAGCAACATCATGACGGTGGAAGACCCGATCGAATACGAGCTGCCGGGCATCGGACAAACCCAGGTCAACCCGCGCATTGAACTTGATTTTGCACGCGCCCTGCGCGCGATCTTGCGACAGGATCCGGACATCATCATGATCGGCGAGATCCGCGATTTCGAGACCGCACAGATTGCCATACAGGCATCGCTGACCGGTCATCTGGTGCTGGCCACCCTGCACACCAACGATGCGGTCAGCGCAGTCACGCGCCTGACCGACATGGGCATCGAACCCTTTTTGCTCAGCTCTTGCCTGCTTGGCGTGCTGGCCCAGCGGCTGGTGCGCAAGCTGTGTATCCACTGCGGCGGCACCGGCTGCTCGTCCTGCGGGCAAAGCGGGTACAGCGGTCGCACCGGCGTCTTTGAATTGCTGGTCACCGATGAGCTCATACGCAGCCTGATCCACGAACGGGCGGCCGAGGAGGCGGTACGAAGCGCTGCACTGCGCGCCGGCATGGTCTTGATGCGCAACGACGGACAGCGGCTGGTCGAAAATAACATCACCTCACTTCAGGAACTCATACGCGTCACGCGCGACTGAGATCCTCGCGCACGGTCAAACATGCCCGCCTTCTCTTACGCTGCTGTCGATGCACAAGGCAAGGACAAGCAAGGAATCATTGAGGCCGACTCGCCCCGCGCGGCCCGCACCGCCTTGCGGACGCAAGGGCTCATTCCCCTGCAAGTCAACCCAGCCGTTTCGCTCGGACCGTCTAAGCACAAGCCCTGGTGGCAGCGCCAATTGTGGACCGCCCGCGCCTTCGGTCATGCCGAACTCACCCTCTTCACCCGACAACTGGCCGAACTGGTCGATGCCGGACTGCCACTCGAGCGGGCCTTGGGCATGCTGGTGGAAGAGGCCCGTCACAAAAGGCGGCGGGCTGTCATTGCGACCTTGCGGGCCGAGGTCAACTCGGGCAGCAGCCTGGCCAAGGCGCTGGCCGAGCTGCCGCAGGAGTTTGACCTGACCTACCGAGCCGTCATCGCAGCAGGCGAGCAAAGCGGCGAGCTCGCGCGGGTACTGACCCGTCTGGCTGAAGACCTGGAGCAGCAGATGACGCTGCGTGCCAAATTGTTAAGCGCCGCCCTGTATCCAGCCATCGTCAGCGCGGTAGCGATCGTCATCGTCTTTTTTCTGCTGGGCTATGTGGTGCCCCAGGTGGCCGAAGTTTTCACCGGCAGCAAGCGAGCGCTACCCGGTCTGACGGTCTTCATGCTGGCGCTCAGCGACACCGTTCGGCATTTCGGACCGTGGCTGCTGCCCGCTCTGCTGCTGGCTGCACTTGCCGTCCAGCAAGCCCTGCGCATCGAGACCCTGCGTCGATCCTTCGACGCCTTGTGGCTGCGCCTGCCGCTCATCGGGCGCCTCTCGACGGGCTACAACACCGCTCGATTTGCCGGCACGCTGGCGATGCTGGCCCAGGCGGGCGTGCCCATTCTTCGAGCGCTACAGGCCGCCACCGACACCCTGCATAACACCGCGCTGCGCAGCGATGCCCAGCAGGCGCTGGTTTTGGTGCGCGAGGGAGCCCCCCTGTCCTCGGCCCTTTCTGCGCACCCGCGCTTTCCCATGCTGCTGTCGATGTTTGCCCGACTCGGCGAACAAACGGGTGCGCTGCCGGCCCTGCTGCATCGCGCAGCGCAGCAGTTGAGCAACGAGGTGCAGCGACGCGCCATGCAACTTGCGACGGTGCTTGAACCCCTGCTCATCGTAGCCATGGGAGGCATGGTCATGCTTATCGTGCTGGCGGTTTTGCTGCCCATCATTGAACTCAATCAGTTGGCCCGCTAGGGTCCGACCTGCCATGCGATATGAACGCCTCAACGCTCTTCGCGCCTTGCCACATCCGCGCTGAGCCGCAGCGCCGAACCCGGCCGACCGCCTAGAGGCGCAGCCCCAGCTCGCGCAAGATAGCCTCGTTGTGCTGGCCAACACGAGGAATCGCGTCCATACGGGGTTCAAATCCGCTTTGATCGGCCGGAGGCTTGAGGGCCGGCAGCAAACCGGCGGGCGAATCGACGGTGGTCCAGCGTCCCCGGGCCCTGAGTTGGGGGTGGGCCCAGACATCGCCCATCGTATTCATGCGCGCGTGGGCAATCTGCGCCGCGTCCAGACGATGCTCGACCTGCTCGGCCGTCAGGCTCGAGAAGGCCGAGACAATCAAGGTCTTCAACGCTGCCTGATGGGCGCTGCGCTGCGCCACCGATTCGAAGCGGGGATCGGTGATCAAGCTTGGCTGCTCGAGAACCTGCTCGCAAAATCGCTGCCACTCGCGCTCGTTTTGCACGCCCAGAATCACGGTAGCGCCATCCCCCGTGGCATAGGGGCCATAGGGCTGTATGGTGGCATGAGCGGCCCCGGTGCGCGCCGGCGGCTGCGCCCCGTCCATGGCGTAATACATCGGGTAGCCCATCCACTCCACCAACGACTCGAGCATGGAGACATCAATGTGCGATCCCGCCCCGGTTTTTCCGCGCTGGATCAGAGCCGCCAGAATGGCTGAGTAGGCGTACATGCCCGCGGCAATATCGGCCATTGAGTTGCCCGATTTAGCCGGCGTCTCTGGGGTACCCGTCACGCTGATCAGGCCCGATTCACCCTGAATGAGAAGGTCATACGCCTTGCGATCCCGATAGGGGCCCTCCTGACCGTAGCCCGAAATGTCGCAGACGATCAAGTCAGGCCGTTCCTTGCGCAGCGTGGCTGCATCCAACCCCGTGCGAGCGGTAGCGCCGGGAGCGAGGTTTTGAACCAGCACATCCGCCTTGGCGATCAGGGCGCGCAGCACCGCCAGTTGGGTCGGATTCTTCAAGTCCAGCGCCAAACTTTCCTTGGACCGATTGATCCACACAAAATGCGAGGACTGACCGCGCGCGCGATGATCGCAGTCGCGCGCGAAGTCCCCGCGTCCAGGTCGCTCCACCTTGATGACCCGCGCTCCGAGATCGGCTAGATGCCGCGTGCACAAAGGGGCCGCGACGGCCTGCTCAAGCGAGACCACCGTGATCGAGTCCAGCGGCCGTACACCTGCCATCGCCGCTGCACTCCTCAGGCGTCGTAGCGCTTGCCCAGCGCCAGCAGGTCGGGGGTCCCAATCAAGGCATTGAGCTGGTCAAAATCGAGCATCTCCTCCTTGAAAGGCGCGGTGGTCTGATGCTGGTGCAAGCTGGCATAGTAGCGACGCAGCAAGTGCGATACCGCCCGGGCGGTTCCTCCCGGGAAGATGACTATGCGAAATCCCAAGGTGCCCAGTACCGCGGTACTTTGAACCGGCGTCTTGCCGCCCTCGACCATATTGGCCAACAGGGGAATGCGCGAGGCAAAGCGCTGACAGGCCGCTTGCATTTGCGCGGGGCTGCGCAAGGCCTCGATGAACAGGGCATCGACACCGCAGGCCAGGTAGCGTTCGGCACGCTCCATCGCCGCCTCAAAGCCCTCGACCGCCAGCGCATCGGTGCGCGCCAGGACCAGGGTGGCACTAGAGTGCCGAGCGTCCAGCGCAGCGCGCAGCTTGCCGCACATCTCGGCGATGGGCACCACGCCCTTGCCATCAAGATGCCCGCAGCGCTTGGGGAAGGTTTGGTCTTCGAGCTGAATCATGGCTGCGCCCGCTCGCTCGAAAGCACGCACCGTGCGTTGAGTGTTGAGCGCATTGCCAAAGCCGGTATCGGCATCCACGATCACCGGCAAATTCACCCGCTCGGTGATGCGTGCCAGCGTATCGGCGACCTCGGTGGCCGTGGTCAGTCCGATGTCCGATCGACCCAATCGGGTGTAGGCGATGGAAGCGCCCGACAGGTACAAAGCCTCAAACCCCTGCTGCTCGGCAATCAGCGCCGTCAGCGCATCGTAAATGCCGGGGGCCAGTACAGCCTTCGGCTGCGTCAGTCGTTGCGAGAGGTTCATGATGAGTTGTTCAGTCGTTCAGGGCGATTCAATCGAGGCGGTCTGCGCCGAGGCGAGCGGCCATGTCGCGCGCGGCCAGCCAACCCCCGCCCACTGCACTGAGCAGTCCGTTGCCTGCCAGGTAGCCGCCCGCGCCCCGCCCAGACACCCCGCGCGCCGCACCGCCAGCCGCATAGAGGTTGAGCATGGCCTGGCCATCGGCTCGCAACACCCTGCATCGATCGTCAATGTCGAGTCCGCCCTGCGTGTGAAACAGGGCGCCCGTAACCTTGACCGCGTAATACGGCGCCTGCAAAGAGCGCGAGAAACTGCGTCCGAAGCGGTCGGTGTGCCTGGGCCTGATCTCGGAGAGCGTGGATTGCAGCACCGACACATCGCAGCCAATCAGCGCAGCAAGAGCCGCCCCATCGGAGGCCGTGCGCAAAGCGCCCGCCGCCTCAGCATCGCGAAAATCGGGAAATCCGCGCAAGAGTTCGAGCAAAGGCGCATCAAACACATTCCAGGCGACGCTGCCGGGCTGGGCCAGCACATGGACAGCAGCTTCGGAATAACCGCCCGTCTCATCATTGAAGCGGCGCCCCTGAACATTGACTTGCACGCCGCCCTCCATGATGAAGGCCCAGGTCATCAGGGCCCCCTGCGGCGTAACCCAGGACCCGTGACCCTGGTAGGCGTCGAGGTCAGCCATGCGCAGATCAAGCTGACGCGCCCAGCTGATGGCCGTTCCATCATTGCCCTGATGACCCGCGAATGTGGCTTGTGCCATCTCGGGCAACAGCTCGCGCACCAGCGCTGCATTGCCGCCAAAGCCATTGCAAGCGAGCATCAACTGGCGGCAAGCCAGATACTCCATCCGACCGTCGGGCCGCAGGTAGCCCACACCCAGAACGCGCTGATCGGCATCAACCCAGAGCTCGCGCACCAGGGCCTCCAGCAAGATATCCACGCCCTGCGAGAGGGCCAGTTGCTCCAATCGGGTGATAAAGGTCTCGCCGGTCTTCTCGGGCATGCTGTGCATACGCCGCACCCGGTGCCCCGGATACAAAAAACCGTCGACGATTTCGAAGGGTAGGCCTTGCGCCTGCAAAAAATCGATCGCCTCCGTGGCCGCTTCAACATAAGCCCGCACCAAAGACTTCGGCGCAAGGCCGTGGGCCTTGTTCATCACATCCTCGACCAGCATCTCCTGCGAGTCCTCGATGCCGAGCGATTTTTGCAAGCGGGTCTCGGCCGCCGGAATGAACCCCGAGGACAAGGCGGTCGAGCCGGTGGCGCGGGCATCGCGCTCGAGGATGACGCAATCGACCCCCGCGTGACGCAAGGCGATACCGCTCGTGAGGCCGCAGGCACCCGCCCCCACAATCACCACCGCAAGCTCCGGTGTTCCTGCAGGCATGCCCTCGGCACGCACCACCCTGGGCAAAGATGGCTCACTCATGCGGAGACCTCCTGGCGGCGCAAACGGGCTTTGAGTTGGGGCAGCAGACCGCCGGCCTGCACCATCGCAAGAAGAAAATCGGGTATGGGCTCGCAATCGAGGCGCTGCCCATTGGCACGCACCACCGCACGGGTAGACAGGTCCAGATTCACCGACTCGCCCTCCTCGAGAACAGGCGCCTGCCGACAGGTCAACAACAACAGCCCCAGGTTAAAGGCGTTGCGAAAAAAAAGTCCGCTGTAGGACGGCGCAATCACCGCCTTGACACCCAACTGAACCAGAGCACCGGCCGCCTGCTCACGCGAGGAACCGATGCCGAAATTCGCGCCGGCGGCGATGACATCGCCCGGCCGAACCCCGGCGGCAAACTCCGGTCGTACACCTTCCAGGCAGTGCACGGCAATCTCGAGCAGCCCGAGCTTCATGTAGGCGCCGGGGGCCAGCTGATCGGTGTCGACATCAGCTCCGAGCTTCCAGACCTTATGCGGACCGTTCATGCCAGCACCTCGCGCGGGTCGGTGATGCGTCCGCGCAGGGCCGAGGCCGCTGCGGTGTAGGGGGAAGCCAGAAACACCTGCGCCGTTGCCGAGCCCATACGGCCCTTGAAGTTCCTGGCGGTCGTGGCAATCACATGGGCACCGTCCGGAATGCTGCCTCCATACCCCGAGCAGGCGCCGCAAGCAGTGGGCAGTACCTCGGCACCCGCGACACGCAGCACTTGCATCACGCCCTCCGCTTCAGCCTGGGCCTGATCCTGCCGACTTGCCGGCGCGACCATCAGCCGCACTCCCGCTGCGGTCTTATGACCGCGTAAAACCTGGGCAGCAGCGCGCAAATCATCGAGCTTGGCCCCGGTGCAGGCGCCCACATAGACCACCTGCACTGGCGTTCCGTCAAAGGTTTGCACCGGCCGTGTATTGGCCGGACTGTGTGGCGCGGCCACCTGAGGCGCCAACTCAGCTGCATCAAAATCGTGGGTGACGCACGAAGCGGCCTCATCCGTGTGCCAACCCTGCGTCTGTATGTCGTGGACACCCGCCCCGGCCAGCCAGGCGCGGGTGACCTCGTCCGGAGCGATCAGGCCGGCCTGCGCACCCAGCTCGGCACTCATATTGGACAAAGTCATGCGCTCCTGCATGGACAAGGCCTGCACCGCTTCGCCGCAAAACTCCACCGCCTGATAGTCGCCGCCGTTCATGCCAAAGCGGCCGATCATGTGCAGCATCATGTCCTTGGCACTGACCCCGGCTTGCAAGCGCTTTTGCCAACGCATTCGACAGGTTTCGGGCACCCTCACCCAGATCTCTCCGGTCACGACCACTCCCAGCATCTCGGTGCTTCCAATACCGAACATGTAGGCGCCAAAAGCACCGCCGGTGGGCGAGTGCGAGTCGCCGCCCACGCAGAACAGGCCGGGCCTGAGATGGCCCTTCTGCGGCAAAACCACATGGCAGATTCCCTGGCTGTCGTACACATGGGGCAACTGCTGCTCCTGCGCCCACTGCCGAGCGATGCGGACAATACGACGCGCGTCATCATCCTGCTCAGGCACATAGTGATCCATCACCAGCACGATGCGCGATTTGTCCCACACCTGCGCGCCCAACTCCTCCAGCATGGGCTTGAGGCGGCGCGGGCCTGATGAATCATGGAACATGGCCAGGTCCACCCTGCAATTGACGATCTCGCCAACCGAAACAGCGGGTCGGCCCGCCGCCTTGGCGATGAGTTTCTGAGCCAAAGTCTGCGCAGGTGCTTTCAATTGACTCACCATAGCTGCTCCTGACCCCTGCGCGGGTACCCGCTCATACCACCCCCTCCTGATCTTTGACGCTGATGCGCGCATCGACGCTGCCGATGCGCGAGACTTCCATCTGGTACTCGTAGCGGTCGGGGCGGTAAAGCCCTTCGAGCCACTGCACCGGTTTGTCATGTACATCGAACACCCGCCGCCGAACCGCCAGCAAGGCAGTGCCGATGGCCACACCGAGCTCCTGCGCCACCAGCGCATCGGCCTGCCGCGCGGAGATCGTCTGCTGGGCCCGGCCCAACACCACACCCGCCTCCTCAATCAGCTGCAGAATCGGCTTGCCGCTAAGGTCGCGCCGCGATATCCCTGCAGCCAACTGCGCGGGTACATAAGCCGTGATGTAGGACAGCGGACCTTCGCGCGAGCTGCGACGGCGCACCGCCTTCTTGACCGGCGATCCCACGGGGACATCCAGGGCGCCTGCAACCGTCTCGGACGCTTCGACCGTCGACGAGTCAAGCACCTTGACCGTGGTGGAACGAGTGGCACTGACTATGTTCTCCATCAAGCCGGCAAGCCGAGTCGGCTGCGCCTGGACCGTCCCACTTGCCGACAGCGAACGGGCATGCGCCGTCGGGAATGTGCCGCGATCGGCCACCCTCAGGATCAGGCCCTCAGCCACCAATTGCTCCATGGCGTGACGCACCGTCATCCGCCCCACGCCGAACTGTCGCGCCAACTCGGTCTCGGCGGGCATGCCCTGGGCAAATCGGCCCTCCTGCAACTGCTCACGCAGCACCAGACAGATATGGTGGTATTTGGTTAAGGGCAGCCGGGCGGTCATGCCAAGGCCTCCTGGAACGACCAATCCTGCACTTCGATACGAAACACATCGGCCGGATCGACCCCCTCAAGCAAGTGATAGAGAACAAAGCGATAGCTCTGCCCAGCATCGATCTCGCAGGGGGTGAAGGCAAAGGCCAGATTGCCCCCGGTGCTCAGACGACCCGGATAGCCGTAGTGCAGCAGGTTCTGTTTGAAAACGGCAGCGGCCGTGCGGGCCTCCTCGGCCTCCTCGGCCACAAACTCCAGCACCAAGCCGACCTCCTGGCTCGCGCGAGCCGGTAGTGGCCGCACCGCGCCTTGACCATATACATGGGGCACCATGCGCCAGGCACCGGGCAAGAGCGCACGCACACGCTCTAGAACCTCGTCGAGCGCAGCCGGCAGGCGGGCGATCAGATTCGGGTCGGCCAAGCCAGCCAGCAGCACCGCCCGGGCGCCCACCCGAGTGGCGCCCTCGACCTTCAGCGTAGGCTGGCTCCTGGGTGTAAAGCGTGCCCCGCTCACCCGCGTGCGCCGATCATCGAGGGCTTCGTAGCGGGCCTGACGCAGGTCCAGCGTGCCATCGGGCTCCTCGACCTGCCAGGGATCGGCCTGCTCGTAGAGGGCGTGCGCCGCCACCGAGGCGGGGGTGGCTCGCAGGGAGGGGTTCATGCTCTCCAAAAAAAAGTCCTCGGGCCCGAGCTCAGCGAGCATTGCATCGCGCCCGCCGGGCTCGCAGCACAGGGAGGTGCATTCGATGATCTTGGCCATGTGCAAGGCCAAACCCGCGTCATAACCGAGCAGGCGGGGCAAGGCCGCATAGATCGCGGTGTCGCAGGACCGGCCTGCCAACAAGACATCAGGCCCGGTGCGCAAGGCCGCCTCGAAGGTGTCGCAGCCGCACTGGGCCACCACATGGGTACAGGCTTTGAGCTCCAGCGCACCGGGCACCGGCAAGTTCAAGCTGGTCTGCACCGGTTCAAGGCTGCGCAGACGACCCTCCCGTACGGCTTGCTCCAGAACAGATCGAGGCACATCGCTGTGCACCACGGCCAAGCGCAAGGACCCGTCGCATTCCCGAGCAATCTCGCGCAACAGATCCAAAGTTGCCTGCAGATGCGGGCCGGCGCCCGCGGTTCCGGCACTGCCGATGATCAGGGGCACCTGCAGCGAGCGTGCCGCACGCAGGACCAGCTCAAGATCGCGTCGCACCATGGCCAAAGGGGCAGCCATTTGACCGGAGCCCAGGTAAAACGGACCTGGATCGATGGACCCCATATCGCAACCAATGAAATGGGGTCGTCGTTCCAGACCGCGCTCGAAGGCGGGCCCTGCGATACCAAAACCGAGTTGCCCGCTGGCGGAAAGCACGCGCAGGCGCTCGCCACCGGGACGGTGCGATTGCATCAGGGCCGCAGTGGCGCTCACACCTGCAGCTCCAGCAGCGGGCCGTGCTGCTGCGCCCCGTATACATCGCCGTCGCCAGGGTCGCCCGCACACAGACGCCTGGGCATGGACACCTTGATGGCCAGAATCGATTCCAGGTCAAAGCGCCGTACCTGCCCAGCCTGCAGGCCGTAGAGCACCGCCAGGGACTCGAGCCTGAGGGCTTGACTATCGCGGGCGCGCTCAAAAGACGGACGATCCGGAAAAAACAAATCCACGGTCAGGCACAGGGGGCCGGCATTCTTGCTGCGAATCACGCGCGCCACTTGGGACAGGGGGAGCGTACTCATGTCCTCACCGCGCGGTAAAGCCACCGTCCACACACAAGACCTGCCCGGTGATGAAGGAGGCGCGGGGCGAAAGCAGAAAGCTGACCACCTCACCGATTTCCCCGGCTTGACCCAAGCGGCCCATGGGAATCGAGGCCTGCATCGCCGCCAAAGCGGCTGGGTCGGCCATCACCGGGGCCACCATGGGCGTGGCCACCGGCCCAGGGCCAACGGCATTGACGCGAATGCGCTGCTCGGCCCATTCCAGAGCCAGTGAACGCACCATGCCATTGAGGCCGGCCTTGGACGCCGCATAAGCGGCACCGCGGGGATGACCGACCAGACCGATCTGACTGCTGATGACCACAACGCTCGCATCGGGCAAAGCCCGCGCCCGCATGCAGGCGATGGCCGCGCGAGTAAGGATGAAAGTCGACTCCAGATTAAGGGCCAAGGTTTGACGCCACTCCTCAAGGCTGGTGTCCTCAGAACCCTTCTTGAAGAAAATACCGGCGCAGCAGGCCAGCGCATCGAGCCCCCCCAGAGCCTGCATGGCCCTGGCAGGCAGATCGGCACAGGCGCCCTCCTCCAGCAGATCCTGTACAAAAACGCGGGCGTGCGGCAAGGCCGCCAGCAAGGTCTCTCGCTGCGCCTGAGACTGCACCACCGCTGCCACCTGCGCACCGTGCCGGGCCAGGCTGCAGGCGGTGGCCAACCCGATGCCCGACCCCGCCCCAGTCACCAGGGCGCGTCGTCCAGCCAGCTCGGGGACGCTGGTCTGCATACCTTACAGCCCCAGGTAGTTCTTGCGCAGCTCGGGATCACGCGAGAGATCCTCCGAGCGTCCCTGCATGGCCACCAAGCCGTTTTCAATGATGTAGGCGCGGTGGGCAATGGCCAGCGTCTGCACAGCGTTCTGCTCCATCAGCAGCACCGGCAAACCGTCCCGGTTGATGCGCTCAATCAGCTCAAACATCTGCTCGACCAGCAGCGGGGACAGGCCCAGAGAAGGCTCGTCCATGATCAGCAAGGTGGGCTCGGACATCAGGCCCCGGCCGATGGCCAGCATCTGCTGCTCGCCCCCCGAGAGCGTACCGGCCAGCTGACTGAAGCGCTCACGCAGGCGGGGGAAGATGTCGACCACCTTTTCGATATTTTGTGCGCGCCGCTCGCGACCCCGCACGAGACTGCCCAACTCGAGGTTCTCACGCACACTGAGATTGGGAAAGATGCGACGCCCTTCGGGCACATGAATCAGGCCGCGCTTGACCACTTCACTGGAAGACAGCCCCGAAATGTCCTCGCCCTGAAAGCGAATGGAGCCCCCGAAGGGCTTGTAGAGGGCAGAGATGTTGTTGTTCAGCGTGGACTTGCCCACGCCATTGCTGCCCAGCACCGCAACGATTTCTCCGGGACCCACATCCAGGTCGATCCCACGCAAGATCTCAACGCTGCCATACCCCGCACGCAATTGCCGGATTTCAAGCATGGTCGCCTCCTGCCACACCGGCCATCTGGTCAGCCGCCCCCCGGCCCAGGTAAGCCTCCACCACATCGCGGTCGTTGACGATATCCAGCGGCGCCCCCTCGGCAATGATCTTGCCGTAGGACAGCACATAAATGTGTTCGGACAAACTCATCACCGCGTGCATCACATGCTCAATGAGGAGGATGGTGACTCCGCTGTCACAAATCTTGCGGACGATGGCAATGATCTCGAGGATTTCCTGCGGATTGAGGCCAGCCATCACCTCGTCGAGCAGCAGCAGCTTGGGCTCGGTGGCCAGGGTGCGGGCCAGTTCGAGCCGCTTGCGCCCGGCCACCGTCAACTCGGCCGCTGGCTGATCGAGCATGGCAGCGGGCATGCCCACCCGCTCGGCCACCGTGCGGGCGTGCGCCAGCGCATCAGCGCGCCGAGCATGCAACTGGTGCGAGCCGACCGCGATGTTTTCCAGCACCGACAGCTTGGCAAAGGGCTGGGTGATCTGGAAGGTGCGAACCATGCCCCGGCGCGAGATGTCGTGCACCTGCAGACCGGTGATGTCCTGCCCCAGAAACTCAACATGGCCCTGGTTGATCGGCAAAAATCCGGCGATGCAGGCAAACAGGGTCGTCTTGCCGGCTCCGTTGGGACCGATGAGCGCCACGATACGCCCCTCGTCGACCTGGAGCGAGGCCTGATCGACCGCCCGCAGGCCCCCAAAAATCTTGGTCAGCTTGGAGACCTTGAGCATCACTGGCCTCCCGAGCGGCTCGAGCGCCGCTTGAACAGATCGATCAGGCCGTTGGGCAGGTAGGCGATGATCACCACGAGCAAAGCGCCATAGAGCACCAGCGACAGCCCCTGGACAGTGAACCAGGCGCGGGTGACCTCGCTGATAGCGGCCAGCAGGACAGCGCCAATCAGCGGCCCGTAGACGGTTCCCGCCCCGCCAATCATGCTCACCAGCAGCATCTCCACCGACTTGTCCACGCCA
>Ga0194130_10003625_pt1 | contig 20508 bp, 16 predicted proteins | sample TA2KigsurfametaG_FD_160084 | JGI IMG/M metagenome (GOLD analysis project Ga0194130, IMG submission 160084) | Freshwater microbial communities from Lake Tanganyika, Tanzania - TA2015050 Kigoma 12 surface | ecosystem: Environmental > Aquatic > Freshwater > Lake | place: Tanzania: Lake Tanganyika... | reverse complement strand
TTCTTAATTTTGTACGATTAATGTACGCCGAAATCATTAAGGAACTTTTGAAAATTGAAAAATTTGACCGCTTCGCGGTAAATAATCAAATTGTCAAATGAATCAAATGAATTCACCCGCATGGAATAAGATTTGAACACTGGTTGGCATAATAATTTTGAAGCCTTTTTTTGATAAACATCCTACCATAATGTGTTTTAAAATATTTCTCACGTCTAGTGGCATCTTGTTGATTTAAGCTGGCTTCAAAATAAATTAGCTTTAATGGCCTTCTATTTGTTGTGGAAGGCACCAGACCTTTGTTATGTTGTTCAAATCTTAAGTGTAAATTATGGGTGTAGCCAACATAATGTTTATCATCAGTTTCACTGAATAGAACATAAACATAATAAAAGCTATTTTCAAAATCCATAATTTACACTTATTCCATCGGGTTAATCCCTGAGGCAACGGACAGAGAACCCACTCCTCTTACCGTCGGCGCCCCTGAAGACACCGCCATCGTCGTAACTCAGGCCGCGGCCCCAGGCACTGCCTGCACTGGTCTCCGTAGAACTCCACCAGAAACCGAAGTCGCCAATGCCGTAGAATGGACCAAAGCCGTGACGGCGACCGCCCGGAAGACCTGAGAAACCGCTTTCGTTGGTTCCATTGCCATTATCATACCATCCATTTACTGATTTCATCTTAGTACCCGCTTTTTCAAAACCACCTAAAAAGTCGGTAAGTTTTATCCATTCTTCATCGGAAGGAATATGATACCCAACAGGTGCAAGACCTCTTGAATCATTTACCGCATACCAGTTATAGAGTTTACCATATTTCGCACCATTCACTCGGTCGTTGTTATAATAACACCAGGCAGGTTGTTTGTTTTTTCCAGCTTTTTTCCATTTTTTGGCTGTTTTCGCTTCAGGAATAGGATCACCGTTTCTAAAGGTTGCAACATCCAAATTCTTGGTCATCCACACTTGGGTACCAATGGTTACGGTTTGGGAAAAGATTGTGCTACCTGTTCCGATAAGTACAAATAAGAAAAGTGTTAACGTGGCTTTCATACTAATGTTTTACCAAATTTATTGAAATTATTTAACTTTCCCACCCATTCTTTTTAGGTGCTTCAGGTTCGCCCAATGTATGATTTACGCTTTCGGTTTTGGGCAATACATACGGCATTAGTTTACAAAGTATATTCAGCCGTTGCACGGGGTCAAGTTCTTTGCATAAATCGCTTTATAAAGTATGCTCAATTTGTTCAAATCCTCCAAAAAGGGGTTCGAAAAAATGTCAGTTAAGACCACAAATTAAAATCGTAAATATCTAACATTTTGGTGTTTACGATTTTTTATTTTCTTTATTTGTACGATTAATGTACGGCTAAATCATTAAGGAACTTTAGAAAATTAAAAAATTTGACCGCTTCGCGGTAAATTATCAAATTATCAAATGAATCAAATAAATTATTTTATGATTTTTGCTGCGTTCGGCAGCCCTCAAACAAGTTTGGATCTGCATTCACTGATGTTTCCGGTCAATTTAAAATTGTTAGATATGGTTTTAGTTTTATCAATATGAATGTCATTAAAAATAATTTAACATATGAAAAGGGCTTTTTTTGAAGCCCTTTTTTACTGTTTATAATGATTTTATATAATTTGTATTATCAATTCCGAAACCTAAATGCATAATACATTGTACAATTGTAAAGTCAGAATATCCTTTGATATTAGAATATCTATTGATATTAACTGATATAGCACCATATTTACATAACTCTACTGAGAACGGTTCATTTTTTCCATCTCCATCATTATCCTGCAGGCAACTAGTTTGTTTTATGGTTCTAATAGGAGCTTTTAAACCAGCATGGTGCATTGGAGAATGAATCCATTGTTGCAAACACGAATCTGCAATATATTGATACATACTTTCGTCAATTGCATCCAAATTTGGAATAGTCATACCTACGATTAATTCATTGCCGTTTGTCCAAAGCCACTCCGGGCCATTTCGATGTCCCCATTGTGCGTTTTTAGCTAAATGATTATTCCATTTTAAAGAAGATTCATACCAATATTCAGACCAAAGAAATGGAGATTCATTTAAAGATTTTCTATAGTTATTAACTGTATTGAAAATTACTTGTCCTAATTTTTTATTTTCAGTATATGAAGAACATTTAGGAGTGGATACTTGTGCATTAAGATTAAATGCAACTAAACTAAAAATAACAACTAATTTTTTCATGACTTTAGTTTTTAGGATTACAGAAATAACTGGCAGCGGTGAGAAGGTTACAAACCTCTAACTAATTAAAACCTTTTGTCAATCGAAATACATCAAAAAATCAACCTTATAAATACCTTATTTGGTGTATGATATTTATTATTTCTCCGTCAACCACATCGATTCGGAAATCAATGAAATTATCTTATGATTTTGCTGCGTTCGGCAGCCCTCAAACAAGTTTGGTTCTAGACTAGAACTATTATAAATTCCGAAATTTATTTAGTCTCAAAAATCGTTTTGTAAAGCAAGGTTGGGAAAGTATTATCAGCATTTTCATTTAAAAAAATAAAATTGTGATTTGCGCAACTTAGGGAAGTATACTTGCGAAATTCAATTTGTTAACAAAAGGCTAACTGAATAATTTAGGCCTCTAAATGTTAATTACTTGAAACGAAACTACTCTTTATTTTTTACCTCACTTTCAAGTATAATATTATTTTCTAGTTGTGCACCTGTGTTTTCAGATCTTCAAAGTGCAAGAATGACTGGAAAAAATAATTTTGAACTTACTCCAACAGGTACTTTAACGAACTTCAGAGAAAATGGAGATGGTGAAAAAGTACAAAATAGCATTGGCTTTCAAGCATCATTTGGAATACATTCAAAAGCAGATGTTCGCTTTCGATTTGAACGTATCTGGTTAGCAAATGGAAGTATTGTGGATGATGGTATAAACATAGTCGGTTTCGCTCCTAAGTATAGTATTATCGAAAATCGAATTGCAGCTTCTCTTCTTTTTGGTTGTGCAATAGACGGTGCAGGTGATATTGGTGCTTTTGAGTTACATCCAACAATGTTATTTTCTTTTCCTGTCAAACAAGACAAAATTGATGTTAATTTTTCACCAAAATATTTATGGTCATTTGACCCAGATAGTGAAAACTTTTTTGCATTAAACCTTGGACTATCTGCAAGTAATGATCTAAAAAAATGGGCAATTAGACCAGAATATGGTTTATGTTTTTTACCAGGAGAGGCTGGAGTATTTTCTCAATTAAGCATTGGGTTTTCCTATAATTTTGGTATGTCTCGCTAAAAATTATACAATTCTAAATTCTTTTTGTTGTATTCCCTCCTTCGATCTTAAGTCACAATTATAGAAGTGTAAGCTGCAAATGTTCATAGGTGCTAAAAGAGGCAAGGTAGGCGAAGTATGGAGTTTTGGCATTTGAAATTTATTTTAGCAATGAAACCGAAATCATTAAGGAACTTTAGTAAATTGAAACATTTAACCGCTAATGTTCATAAAAATTGAGATGAAGTCATAAAATGCCTTTAAAAATCTTCCATTTTCTAAGAACGAGACAAACATTAATTGTAAAATATTTCTAAGTAATTACAATCCTCCAATCTTTATTTTTTTGCTCGAAAATTTATTGTTATTTTGCATATATTTTAGAACTATGATTAAAGACTCAATCTCTTTTATTGCCAATACAGGTGTTCAATTTTATCATTTTAACGCTTCCATAAAAGACATAGATTTAAAGTCCCTCAAATTCAGGTTTATAGAAGGATTTGATACCGCCAGAAAACAATTTTGGTTGGACGAAGTATTGATAGTACCTAAAGAAGATGGTGCTCACGCAAAATATTCAGAACTTTCCAAATTTAATTACATCAATTCATCCAAAGTCTTTGCTCAAGATATTGATTTAAACAATTTGAGATTATTTTACGAAGATGAAATTTTTGAGTCCTCTAATTTGAACCAAGTATTAAAAAAATTAGAAAATCGTTGGTTACCAATTCCCTTTTTCAAGAAGAACAATATCAATAATCAGATTTTTGGACCTACAGATTGGGTAAGAATCTTTTTTACAAGAATTAATGAACAGGAATTTTCGTTTGTTCTACTTATTGATACGACATCGAATAGCGATCCAAACCAACATGTGTCCCCAACGGTTTTTGAGAATGTAAATGAGAATATTTTTTCTATTCCTGAAGACGATTTAATGATTTTGTCGTCAGTAGATCTTTTGAAAGGTTGTGATTGGGCATTGGAATACTACAAGAATTTATTCTTCGATAAAAATGCCGAAATCGAGAAACCTTTCCTAAAACCAATTGCCAATTATGTATTTTTTGTTCGATTGCTTCGCGCAATGGAGAAGGTGCCCGAAATACATTTACTATCGGACAAAGCAGGTACAATTGATGTGGATTTGGTGATAGATGTTGGGAATTCCAATACATGTGCTGTTTTATTTGAAAACCCAAATGATAAATCATTTAATTTCAATAGCGTAAAGAAACTCGAGTTAATTGATTTCAGTGATCCATTAAAAAAATATGACACTTCATTTTCAACGAGAGTCATATTCAATGAAACTAATTTTAGTCAGGAAAGCGAATACCTCGAAAAAAATAAAAAATTTCAATGGCCGAGTCCTGTTCGTATCGGAAAAGAGGCGGAAAGGTTAATTAAAAACCACAACGTAGCGCTTTCGCTAAACCACGAAGTTAGGAATTATAACAGTAGTCCAAAGAGGTATCTTTGGGACAACAAACTTTCTGAAATTGAATGGTCATATTTCAGCGACGACCCAAACAAACCTCCAAGAAAAGTCTACAAAAATGGAGTGTCACAACAATTAACATCTGAAGGTAGACTTTCTGAAAATGGCATTTTTGGAACGAAGAGTCTTTATTCGAGAAAGTCTCTGATGACCTTTATTTATTTAGAAATATTTTGTCAAGCCATGAGGCAAATGAATTCGATCGAATTTAGACAAATACATGGAATGCCAGCAAGAAAAAGACGCGTTAAACGCATTTTACTTTCTTGCCCAACTGCAATGATTAAGGAGGAACAAGTGGCACTTCGGAAATGTGCAGAGGATGCGATGAAAATATTGAACAATTACAATAACCTTGTGATCAATAACGAAATCGACATCAATGTTTATGATGCTGAGATTGAAATTATACCTTCAGTAAGAGATCTTAAATTAGAACTGTATAACCTGGAAAGTCGAAAAGAATGGATTTATGATGAGTCAACAGCAGCTCAGATGGTTATTATGTATGGCTTATTAAAGTCTAAGTTCGACTTAAATCCCAAATTACTTTTTAAAACCCTAGGTATACACAGAGGTACTGATTCGAACCGTTCAATTGTTATTGGTTCTTTGGACATTGGAGGTGGCACATCAGATTTAATGGTCTGTAAATACCATTATACCTTTCAGGACGAAATTATCGAGTTGACACCTGAGCCTATTTATTGGGAGAGTTTCAATTTAGCCGGAGATGATCTGCTAAAAGAACTTATTCAACAAATCATTATTGAAGGAGACGAGCAAAGCGCAAATGATATGGGATGTGTTGGGGTTATCCAAAACGAACTTCTCAGAAAATCAATTCAAAATGTAGGACAAAAACTAAATGGTTTTTTTGGAAGCGATAGTAACAATATAGGATTCAAAGGTAAATTAATGCGCGTAGCATTTATTAATCAGATTGGTATTCCTATCATTCATAAAATGATGGAAATCGCCAATGACAATCTAGATAAAGAACTTAGTTACTTAGAATTGTTTGAAACAAATCCTCCGTCGCAAGAATTACTCAGATATTTCGAAAGGCATTTTGGAATTCGTTTTGAAGATTTAATTTGGCGCTTGTCCAGTAGAAAAGTTAATCAAATTATCAGTTCGGTTTTTTCTAAATTGGTAAAACAAGTGAGTCAAATTATGAGTAAACTTGACTGCGACATTGTCGTACTTTCAGGAAGACCAACAAGTTTTGATGAAATAGAAAAATTATTCCATCAATACCATCCGGTATCGCCTAATCGACTTTTTAATTTAAACAACTACTGGATTGGAAGATGGTATCCGTTTGCAGATGAAAATGGGTTCATCAAAGATTCTAAAACAGTCGTAACTATTGGAAGTTTAATTTCAAACTTAGGCGGTTCTCAAAACCGACTAGGTAAAGTAAGAATAAATAACAACCTTTTAAAAACAAAGTTAATTTCAACTGCGGATTACATTGGACATATCAACAAGAATTACATTTTACATTCGGTGTTAGCTCCAAAAAAAGATGAAAATGAAATCATTGTTCACACCTTGCCTTTTTACATTGGTTTCAAAAAGTTAAATGCCCAAGATTATCCATCTCGAGTCATCTACTCGATAAGTTTTAATAACGAGAAAATTTCGGAAATTTTGGGAAGAAGAAGCTCTATAGAATCAACAAAAATTAACGATGCCGTTGAGGATTTTAAATCTAAACTTAGGAAGAAATTACCTTTTAAAGTGATTTTAAGTCGAGATTCTGAGAAAGACAAAGAATGGCTAAATATGGAGGAAATTGTGGATAATGAAGGAGAGGAAATTTCAAAATCAAACATAAGTTTAACTGTCCAGACCTTAAGCGACGAAGACGGATTTTGGCTAGATACGGGAGAATTTATATTATCAATAAAGTGATAAAAATGAAAGGAAAGAATATAGATCAAGAGGTTTTGTCAGGTTTACGTTGTGACGGTGAATTACTTTACGATTTTTCTGATGCTGCGGATAAGTGGGTTGAGAAAAATTTAAAGCATGAGCAAAAAATTCGTGTTGGTGCAAAAATGAAAGATACGCGAAGAATTGTTCGCAAAGTGATTAAATCGATCAACAACAAACCAGTTTTTGCACTTTTCGGCGCAAGTCAAGTTGGGAAATCTTATTTGGTGAAAAATTTATTAAGCATTAATGGAAAACCGCTGGAAATTATTTTAGGCAACAAAAAATATGATTTTTTAAAAGATATCAATCCACCTGGAACTGGTGCTGAAAGCACAGGTGTTGTTACGCGTTTTTCTGTTGAAAACTCCAACTATCCAGAAGGTTTCCCAATTATGATTAAATTACTCGATGTGAAAGATCTAATTATAATTTTAAGTGATAGTTATTTTTCGGACATCAATAAACTTGAAAATTATCCTTCTATTGATAAATTCAATGAGATGGCGGAAAGAATTGAAAGCTTTGCCAGACCATCGCAAATAAAACAAGAATATTTTACCGAAGATGACGTTTGGGAAATTAAAAACTATTTCCATTCTAATTTTAATCTTTTTCATTACTACGTCAACAATATTGAAGAATCCAATTTTTGGTTTACATTGGGTAAATATGCTTCAAAAATAGAATACATAGATTTAATTAACTTTTTATCCATACTATGGAACAATAACGAATACTTAAGCGAAGTTTTCCGAACTTTAATCAATGCACTTAATCGTATTGATTTTATGACTACTGTATATGCTATGGAAGATGCCGTTTTACGCTCTGGTCATGCCATTTTGGATGTTCAACGGTTAAAAGAAATTTTTTCAAGTGATAAACCTATTGACATTGTCAACAATTCTTCTATTAAATATTCAATTCCCTCCTCCATTTTAAGTGCCTTAAGTTCAGAGTTAACTTTATCGGTAGGTCAAGAAATTTCGGATGAAAAAGCTTTCCTTCAACAAACTGATTTATTAGATTTTCCAGGTGCCCGAAGTCGCTTAGATTTAGCAGTTGACACAATTAACAGAGATTCTGTTCCAGATATGTTGTTAAGGGGGAAAATCGCTTATCTGTTTAATAAATATTCTAGCGACTACGAAATAAACAATTTACTATTTTGCACGAACGATAAGCAATTAGATGTTAATGAAATACCAACATTGCTAAACGATTGGATTTGTAATAATGTTGGTGTGAACAGTGCCGACCGAGAACAGAAACTGCAAGGTCTTTCTGCCTCGCCATTATTTGTAATTTTTACGTTCTACAACCGACAGTTAACTTACGATTCAACTAATGACGATAAAGACTTGACATACAAATGGAACAACAGATTTACTCGCTTTTTCGAAAACGAAATCGTGTCTGCAAATTACAATTGGCACAAAAGCTGGACAAGTTCAAATCCACTTTTTAAAAATTTTTATCTTCTAAGAGACTTCAAATTCTCAGGAGACATTTTCGAGGGATTTGAAGAAAATGGTATTGAAAAAAATGTTCATGAAAGTAGAATTGATTACCTGAAAAAACTAGAGGAATCTTTTTTAAACTACCCTTTTGTTATAGAACATATTAATAATCCAAAGGATCTCTGGAATAGTGCCTCCAATCCAAATAGCGATGGAAGTGATTTTATTATAACTAACTTAGAGCCAGCCGCCAATAATATTACGAAAACCAAGAACTATGTTGGAATCCTAGAAGACAACAAAGAGCAACTTGTGTCTTCTTTATCGAAGTACTTCCATTCAAATGATATTTCTGAGAAAAGAAGGATTGCCTTTCGTAAGGGAAGTGATCTTCAGTTAAATTTAAATCGAGTTTTTGGTAAATCCCCTGATTTGTTCTCAGCTTTTCTAAATCAACTCTCACTTAAAGAAAGTGATGTTTACCAATTAATCCATTTAAATCTATTAGAAACAAGAGTGGTAGATTCTTACGATGAATATACCTTTTTCAAGTCTCAATTTCCAAGATTGAGTTCTGAAAATACATTTGAAGAAAATTTGGAAATTCTCAAAGAAGACCTACAGATGTTGTCTAATGAAGAAGTCACATATTACCTCAAAGAGCATGGCTATGACTTAACTAAAGCCTTTGAAAATAAATTTAATACGAGCGCAACAGCTCTGGTTGAAAAAATTCTTAACCTTTGGAAAGAGAAATTTAATCATGAAAAGTTACAGGTTTATTTTGATAATGGTCTCACAAAATCTGTTTTTGACATTTATTTCGACGCTTTGTTTGAAACCTTCCAAAACCTTGAAGTTCAACAATTACTCGTAAAATTAGTCGAACAAAAAACAAAAAGACTTCAATTAGGTCGCGATGCAGAAGAATATTTAGCCTCCGTTTCAACGCATATCATAAATGATTTTGTAACCAATTTCGGTTTTAACTATTTCGACAATAATAGACTGATCGAAATAAAAACGGTATGCGATGAAATGAAGGTAGACGTTTCTTTTTTATTTGACTCTGAGATGGATGACGACCTACCTGAATTAGAGAGTTTGTTTGTCCCATTAGAATCAGGCAAAGCTGAATTTAATCCGGTTGTTGAGAACTTTAATAAATACGTTTTAAAAATTAAACTGGCTTTAATATCAAATTGTGGAAATGCTTCATTCAATATTGAAGAGAACAACAAGTTGGGAGAAATAATTAGTAAATGTGAAAAATTAGAATTTAAAATTGATTAACGTATGAATGAAGTTTTTAGGACGAGTACCCAACAATATGAACCAAGTTCATTTGGCGGAAATTATCTTTATGACCAATACGGTAAAATAATTAGTTTTCTTAAATATCAAGATGATGATACCCTTGGTTCTCATTTAGCAAAACCTGAAGTAAAAGAAGGGGTAATTCTTTGGTATTCAAAATTTATTGGACCAATGACATTGGTTCAGGATCTATCAGAAGAATCAAAAGAACAAATAAAGCAAAGTTTTTATGTTTGGAGAAAAGAAATAGAATCCATAAGCGATAACCTCAAGTATGATCGTGACAATCAAAAAAGACAGTGGGGAGAAATGTTAGCGGTTTTACTTGATGGTGTTGACGTAATTACCAACGGAAATGAATGGTGCGTCATTTGGGGATGGAATTTCAGAACGGGAAATGATCAATATTTATTACCAATCATAAATACGCCGCTTCAAACTGCAGCGAGCGCAGATGGCATTGAAATCGATTTAAACGATACAATTGAGCCTATTGTCATGACACCTGTAAACCATTCATCTGAAGAAAATATTAAAGAGATTCATCACCACCATCACTATCATAACAATGAAAACTCTGGCAATAAAATAGGTTTTTTTGAAAGAATCAAAAGATGGCTTCGCTGGTTTGTTTACCGTTTTTGGGCGCTATTACTGCTGATTATGATCATTCTCATCATCTTATGCTTATGCAAGAAATGTAATAAGTGTGATAAGTGCGAAAAAACGGTGGAATACAATCAGAAAATAGAACAAATCGAAAATGACATAAACAAACGATGTAATACTAAATAATGCGACCAAGATTTCTATATAAAAACGAGCGAAAGGAATCCTGGTGGTTTCATTACTTACGCTACATGACTTGGTTCAATTACAGGTATTGGTGGGTACTTCTCGGACTATTCATCGCCACTTTAATATGGTATTTTTGCTTCTGTAACTGCTCTGAGGTAGTGAGGTGTGAGAACATTAGGGATTATAACCTCGAAGATTGTTGCGCATGCAAAACGAAAATTGACACTGTAAAAAAAGACACACTCAATGTAAAAGCGATAGACTGCCCGAATAGAGAATTTGTATTTGAAGTATGCAATTCAAATAGAGCCGTAGATGATAACTTCGATGTTTATCTAAACGAACAAAAAATTGGCACACTTAATCTTAACAAAGATGAGTACATCGGTGCAGTTTTTATAGCCTCTACCAACACCAACTTGAAATTAAAAAATAAAGTATCGCAGTGCGAACTTATTGATATTACCTACAATTATTTCCCTCCTGGATTATTAAATAAAGGAAAAAACATAATCAAATTAGTTAATGTGAAAAACAATAGAAATCATAACCGAGGTTCAATTTTACTTAAAAATTATTTTCGCAATGGAGATATTTTGGAAAATCCGTGTTCGATAAAAGAACTCAGTTATGAGATGAGGAGTGGTGACGATAAAATTATAGAATTTATTTACGATAAATGCTGCGCAAACGAATGAGCGAACAATTGAGAAATAAAATTAAAAATGATCGTCCTTGGTGGTACAAATCTATCAGGAGCATCAATTATTTTTGCTATAAATATTGGTGGCTTATTTGCTTGCTATTCATTCTCTTTCTTTTACTTTACTTTTTATATTTTTGCCCATGCTCAAATGAAAAAACATGTAAAGAAAAGAAATTTGATTATTCAAAAATACTAAATTGCTGTTCGTGCGATACCATCGTTCCGCCAAAAGTAGACCCTCCAAAGCCTGATCCACCGAAGCTTCACCCAGACGGAGAACCGTGCAATTCAGAAACACAGTCTGGAGGCTCAGGAGTTACGCCGACCATTCATAATATCGGAAATAAATCAGGGAGAGTGAAAATAGATTTTGACATGGATATTCAACCTGATCTCTTAGAGGTATACTACGAGGGCAGAAGGATTAAAAGCACGTTTGAAATTCCAGGTAATAGAAATGGCTATGTTGGGGGAGAATATGGAAACGAAGTCGGAGTTTTATTTTTTGATTACAAATACAATAAGGACGCGTTTGTGGAGGTTGTTGTGACAGGCCCAACCGGCACATCATGGCGATACACATTAGGTTGTCCAGAATAGAAATATGACAGTAGTTTTTTCACATCAGATAAGTGCATATTCTTCTCTTTATTACGAGCAAGAACTTTTGATTTCGAAATCGGAATTAATACGTGTGTTTTTTCAACGTAACTTACCTTTTGATTTCAAAGAGCTTTTGGCTATCCCAATCGTCAAAGCTGATAAAGTGGAATGGAATACGATAGAAAAGATCAATTGGCAAGAATTAGATCAGCTATCTATTCTTGAAAAGGAATTTGCTTTAAAGCTCTACCACTCATACTTATTTGAGGTAGAAAAACTTGTCTTCGATTACGAACGAAGTGAAAATAGAGAATTTAGGGAATGGGGACAGTTGATTAAATTGGTCGTTACAAAAGAATCTAACAAAATTTTTTATTGCGATAATAAGATTTTGATTGTTTGGGGATTCGTTTACGGCTGGGATGAACGCAACTCTCTTTTTAGCGAACAACTTTCAAACTTCGTTAGACCTGGTCACGAAATCTTACCAGAAGTACAAAACACTTCACAAACAGAAAACAGTTCTTCAAATTCAGCACCATTAACTGAGAAAGAGGACGATACTCAACCCATAAATCCAATTATATACGAAGTATCAAGCTCCAAACCCCCTAGAGCTATAAAACCCAAAAGAGTAGGCCTATTTTATGATTTCTTGAATTGGACAGCAGGTGTTCTGAGAAGATTTTGGTGGCTTATTCTTATTCTTATAGTTATTTTCCTTTATTGGTGGATTTCCTCTGGAAGATGTGGATGCCATAATGAAAAAGTTGAAAAGACCGACGAACGAACTGAAAGACTTAGAGAAATTTTACCCGATGAAGGTAAAGTTTTGCCAATCGATACTACAAAAATCATCAAGGACTCTCTGGGTAAAAAAATAATAGGAAACGTAGTTAATATTGCTCCTAAAGATAAGAAAATCAAAATAGAAGATTTTGCAATTAAATTAAAAGAGAAATACCCAGGAAAAGAATACGAAATTGTTTATTACAACAAAGAAGCAAATTACCTACAGCTCGAATTTCCCGAAAAAGATAAGTCGACAATTAAAAATGACATTAAGTCTAAATTTCCTGAGACACCTCTCTTAATTTGGGATGAGCGAATATTTGAAACAAAAAAGTTTAGCTCCGATCCGGTCTATAACAATGTAGATGACAGTTGGTACTTAAAAAATTTAGGTATGGACAAAGTATGGGAAAAAACAAAAGGGGATACAAGTGTTATTATCTGTGTAATAGATGACGGATTTGACCTAACCCACAAAGACTACCCTAAACGCATTTTCAAACCCTATAATGTCCTAGATAAATCCGCCAACGTGAATGCCTCGGCTGAGCGCAATCATGGAACACATGTGGCTGGTACTATATTCGCTGTACATGATAATAATTTTGGAACTGCAGGAATTGCACCGAATTGTACATTTATGCCAGTACAAATTGCCCAAGATGGAACTACAGCACTTTCGTCCTCCTATATAATTGAAGGAGTTTTATATGCCATTAAAAACGGTGCAGATGTTATAAATATGTCAATAGCAAATATGTATGACCCCGCAATGATAAAATCAATAAATCCGGAAGATTACATGAAAACTCATGAAAAAGATGAAGAGTATTTTTGGAAAGATCTTTTCGACTATGCTAACAAGGAGAATGTAACAATTGTAATGGCTGGAGGGAATCAAAATATTCCGATTGGATTAGGTGCTATTCAACGTGATAACAGTGTGATACGCGTCTCTTCCTATGACAAAACAAATAAAAAATCAAACTTTAGTAACTTTGGTAAATATTCAGATGTATCTGCTCCGGGATCTAGTATATACAATTGTGTGTACGGAAGTAAATTCGAAATGATGGATGGAACCTCAATGGCTTCTCCAATTGTAGCAGGAGTAATCGGACTTATGAAATCAAGAAATAAAAGCCTGACGAATGCAGCCATTAAAAACTTAATACAAAAAGAATCCACCAAGAAATTCAGCAACATTGGACCTATGTTGACGCCAACAAAACTAATTAAATGATAATTAAATATTTGCAAAACAATTAGATTTAACTAAATTTAGCACTGCTTATGGAAAAAATTAAAACAATAATATTCTACCTAGGAATTTTACTTTCAGGCATAATGTCTTTTTTAGGGTTAATGTATGTAAATAAAGGTGAACTTGTTCTTTCAGCCGTTTTTGCAGCAATTATTGTGCTTATTCAATATTTTGTCATTCTGAAATTTCGCGATAACAAAGACATAGTTTCTAAAAATAAAATTTCCGCGATTACTGTTGTCTTGTTCATATTATATTTAGTTGCAATTATACCTAGTACAATTTTCACATTACACAGTTTAAATGTTCAACTTTTTCATAAATCCGAAGTCATTAAAAATTCGAATGCACACGTTGAAAAAATAGACTTCCTTACCAAGCAATATGAAAACAAGTACGATGCCTATTTGAATTTAATTTCAGCCAACTTGGAAAACAACTTGAAAAAATATGAATATGAAACACTTCACAAAAGCAAAAAGAACAAGAACAACAAAACTAAAATAAAACGATTAGAAGAAGTCTTGACATCATCACCGTATTTACTGAAAAGTGAACAACTGCAAAACTTCGTGAATGGAAACGTCAGCAGTACGTCAATCGTTAAAAAAGTTGTAGACAATAGGAAAGAAGCTTTTGAAAAAAACGCAAAAGAAAGTTTGGATGAAAAATTAGTCGAAAAACACAAGAAAAACATTAATAATTGGAATCTTTTATCTGTTAGCAGTTCAATTAGTGATCTATCTAATCTTCACAAAAGCGCCCAAGAAAAATATAATTCCTCATTGATAAAAAATATTTTACTCCCAAAAAACATTTCTGAAGCGAAAGAATTTTCAAGTTTAGAAGAAAGTCCTTCCGAAATTTCAAATTTATTGACAAATCCGATAACGTTGATTAAAGAACATATCGTATTTGGTATTGTCATAGGGTTGCTTTTTAATTTCCTGTTAATTATTCCGGTAATAAAAATGAGCCAAGGAGGTTATAAATCTAGATTAAAAACATATCCAGGAGGTCGGATATTAACAAGAAGAAAATAAATTAAAATGGATAGCATTACCAAAAAACAGATTTTATCGGATATTAATAGCATTGATGTAGAATCATTACTAGAATTCATTAGCAGTGACGATATTACACTATTTGAAATGTTAGAAAATGGCTTGAGCAATGCGAAAAAAAAAGCCATAGAAGATTATTTTGAAAATTTAGCCACTGAACACGCCAAAGGACAAGATAAGCAAGAAATCTTAAATGATATAAACAACGGATTTTATACATCCTCTCAAATTCAAAATCTATTAATTCGCGGTGACATTTCCGAAGTTGATTTAACTAATGGTTCGAGTTTAACAAGGGAATTAATCACGCGAATCAAAAAATATCAAAAAAGAGAAACACCTTTCCACACCTGGAAAGATTTACCAGAATTACTTCAAGATAGGACTGATTTGTTTTTCTTTGGTCAACCAGGTTCTGGAAAGTCATGCATCCTTGCTAGTCTATTTTTATATGCTAATTCGAAAAATTTAATTATTGAAAATACGCACAACACTACCGGTACCAGATATAAAAACCAACTTATAGAGGAGCTTCGTTATGGCATACTCCCCCACTCCACAATTGCAGACGTTCAACAAGGTGTTAATTATATTCCTTTTGAATTACTTGATAGCGAGGATAGAATTCACCCGCTCACATTCATTGAAATGTCAGGAGAGTTGCTGAACAAAGCATATGAAGACGGTCATATATCTGAAGCAAACCTTGCAGCACGAAGTATCCTAAAAAGTAAGAATAAAAAAATATTGTTCTTTGTTATTGATTACTACAGACACAAGGAATCCGATGACTTCTCAATGGAAGCTTCACAAGCCAGTGTGCTTTTAACGATACTCGATCTATTAGACAGAGAGGGTACTTTGGCAGGTACAGACGGATTGTACATTATCATTTCTAAATCCGACCTATTTCCAGCTTACGAAAACAAATTAGACCACGGAGAAGATTTTCTTTGGACACATTATGGATCATTCCTAAAAAATTGCCTTTACAAACAAGAAAAATATCATAACAGATTTCAAACTGTTTTGTTCCCTTATTCTATTGGAAATGTAGAATTAAAAGATTTGCTCACATCTATTGATACAGAATGTCCGAAAAACATTTTTCATGCAATAAATGTGCATGCACATTACAAAAACGAGTCGTCATTTTGGTCATTTTTTAAATAATTTTCACCATGCTACCTTCTAAAGATTTTGGTATTGTTATTTGGGGATTGAGAAATGGTTTCGAAAAAAAGATTGTAATTTCTCAAGAAGTGGAAGAGGTAATGAGCATTGTCAACGATGATATGCGGATTATTTGCAACGCCACCAACGAAAGATTCTATTGTGTCGATAGATTACCTAATTACAACGTTTTCACCATTTTCAACTCTGACACAACTGATAATTTTGGTAGAAAAGCGTACATCGCTATTTCTTTGTTCACGCGAGCAGATCGCTGTATTGCAGGTGACGTTGCCGATATTTTGTCGAAACTCATGAATTTTTATTCAAGTAAACAAGGTCGTTCTAGCGAAAACGTAACTAATTTACAACAATACATTGATTTATTAGCCAATGTACACACGACTGCATTAGACATTCCTCAGCGAAGGTTTAATAATGCGGGCTATCATTTAATTCGAAACGAATCCGTATTTAAACTTAATTTCTCTACACCAAAATTTGCAAATTACAACCGTGTATTTTTCTTTAAACAGAACAATTCCAGTATTGAGCACAATTCGCAATACGAGGAAATTAAGGAATTTGTACAAAAGAAAGAAATTCAACTACGGTTAATCAATTTTAAGTCCAATAGCCAGACAATAAAGGTAAATGGTGAAATCACTCCACATATTGATCTTGGTCAAATGTTCTATGTTAAGGTATTTGCCGGCGATAAGATAGAAATTACTCAAAATGGATCGGTAATACATCAATTGGTTGTTATTGAGTCTTCAACGATTGTATATATCCCAATGCGCACAGAGGAACCTTTTCCAATACCGCGACCTATACAAGATTATTCTACGCGCTATAATTCACACGAGGAAAAAAGTTCACTTAAATCAAAATGGCTTCTGTATGTTGTAATCGCATTGGTAATTGTTGGCGGAGGAATTCTTTCATACGTTTTATTGTCAGGACCGGACGAAGCTGCTCCAACTGTTTTAACAACTTCAGATGCAGGTCCTTCTGACGACACAACTAATTTAGACTCCCTTGATTTAACCAAAGAATGTCCTAATTGTCCACCCAAATATGTCCTAAAAGACATGAAATTCGCGCCAATTCTAGATTCATCAGGTTATAAAGCACAAAATGCTACGACATTGTGGAGATACTACAATGGCAAATTTCAAAAAAGTGATTCTCCAAACAAATGGATAGATTTGGACAAACCAAATCAAAACTCACTATTAAGAAGGTATTTTACTAAAAAAGCTGATAGTGAAACGAGTACCACTACAGAGAAAGAAACGAATAACGGTGGAGGTAATGGCGAAATCGGTGGAGGTAATGGCGGTGGAAACGGAGGTGGAAACGGAGGTGGAGGATCAAATAAATGCGATTGTTCAGAAATACAAGGTTATTTTAACTCCACAAAAATAACTGCAAGCACAATGAAAACCGCTAGGGCTAACAAAAATAAATACAATACATGTAATTGTAAAGAAGATTATCCCGTATCTGAAGACATATTGAATAAAATCCAATAAACTTGAAAATGAATAAAAAGAAGATTATACCTATTGTCGTCATAATAGCTGTTTTGATTGGAGGCTTGGCCTTGTATCAATATGGCCCATGTAATCTTTGGCCCTGCGACGAAGAAAAGACAGAAGAGCCAAAAGGCAAAGTGCCTGAAGAGTGGGTAAAAAAAGTAGACGATTTCAAGATCAAGGGTTTTTTAACCAACGAAAGTCCTCAAGCCTTTCAAGAGCTTAAAATGGACATACAAATTGCCAACCAACAAAACAACCTAAGCTCTGGAGAAGCCTTAGCTACTTTGGAATTACTTGAAATGGGATATGCAGAAATCATAAATAAGTCTTTCGTTGCAAATGCCGGTAACATTTGGTGTTCTCGAGATAAAGCAACCTATCTCAACGAAATGGATAAAGTAAAAGGGAACTCCACATGTAAAGACATATTATCTGTAAGTGTCGAAAAAATAAACAACCTACAACAAGCAAGCGCCAACATAAATGAAGCTGAAGCCTTCCTAACTATGTTATTCGATGAAACACGCTACAATTCGCTTATGTCTGATATAAATCGACACCTCGGAAATACGGACGTGGCAAATTGTTCAACGATGCAACAAAAATTAAGCGAACTTTCGAATTCTTTAAACGACTTCAATAATTTCTATCAAGATAGAAAAAGTACAATTAACACCTATTTCGAAAACATGCAAGATGAAACGGCAAAAGAAGCACTAAAATACGTATTAGACAATCCAGCCACTCAAAAATATAAATTTTTCGCTAATCTTTATAAGCAGTTAACGACTCCAACCTATTAAAAAATATAAATTATGAATAAAATCAGTTTTATTTTCATTTTATTTTTTGTATCAAATTCTTTTGCTCAGCCCGCATCATTGAATGCGAACGACACATTGATGATACAAGCAATTGTTGATTCCATGAAGTTTGAATTGAAGCGTCAATCTACTGAACTCTCAACTAAATTTTCTGAAGAATTCTCTTCAAAGAATACGAAGGCATTGAAAAAAGAAAACGAAGAGTTACAAACAAAGCTTGAAAAAGCAAAAAGTGATGCAGAAATTGAAAAAAAATGTATTTTACAGCTCGAACAAGATACTGTAGCTTTAAAAAAAACGATAAAAAGATTGGAAACTGAAAAAAATATATTGCTTGGAGAAAAAACTACAGAAGAAGAAAAAATTAAGAACTTTTTGAAAATCAGCATTCAAAAACTAAACGAAGAAAAGGAGTTCAGAAATATAACTTTAGCCCAACTAAATCAATTGTTGGAGTTCACCTCTACTCAAAACTTTCCTCAGAACGAGAAAGAAAACTTAATAGCACTTGTTGAGTTTAAAAAATTAACAGAGGCAGCTGAAAACGCATATAACGTCGAATACGAAGAAATTCAGGTTAAAAAATGTATAGAAAATATTACAAAATACACCTTGCCTTCTGAAATGACAAAATTATCGAGTATAAAAACGGAATGCTTAATTCAATTACAAGGATATAAAGATCAGTTATGCTTGGTCAAAAGTATAATCGAAAAAGTAAACAAAGCATATAGTAAAAAAGAACAAAGTTCCTTTCGTTTGAAGACTATTGAAGATGAAACACTGTACACAAGATATTTAAAGTATCCGAACAGTTTTATCTTTAAAGCATTGGATACTTCGGTGAAAGAAGCTAAGTCAATTATTACTTTTGTTTGCCCGTAATTCATGCATGTAACACGCGCTATTGAAGAACTGGAGATTTCTTCTTTGAATACTTCTGAACAAGAGGTAGAAGAATCATTTCAACGTCTTTTTTCTGAATTATCTGTAAAGATTGATAACACATCGAATACCACGTTAAAAAAGATTTACACAGATCGTATTGCAGCTATTCAACTAGCAAAACAAATTATCCTGTCCCATCTTTCTAACAACTTATCAGTTAACGAACCTAATTCAATCGACCAAATATCTGTTAACGAGGTTTCTGAAGAGATTGAAGTAACCTATCAATTAAACGATGAGGTAGACTCGACAAAAGTTAACGAATCGAAAGAGGAAAAAGATTTTTCTGAGAAAGAGTCTTCAAATGAAGACGATAATACTAAAAAAAATACCAATAAAAAGTACTTTATTTTAATAATTGGACTTTTACTCTTAGTTTCTGCCGGGTTGGTAGTCTTTCAATTAACCAAAGACAAGTCACCAAATGAAAATAAAAATAACGAAACTTCCACCGAAAACGATTCGCGTGCTGAAGTAGAAGAGGATTTACAAGTGGTAATAAAAGAGCCACCGATTGACTATACGGTCACATGTCCAAATTGTCCGGAAGGCACCTTATTGCTGCAAGCATATACGGAATCTATTTTAACAGAACAAGGGTATCCATTTGCCAATAAACAAGTAGTACGATACTTTAACAATAGTTTCGAAAAGTCTATCGATGGTGGAAATTATTGGTACATACCAACCCTAGAAGAACAAGATGTTTACCTCAGGAATTTCTTCATCCCAAAAAGTGGAACTTGGCCAACCATTCCATTAAATGAAGAAATTGATTCTATTTCTGAAAACGATACATATAACGAGGATAATCCCTGAATTCTTGCGATTGTCAAAGTTTATATTCAGCAGGCACCCCCACAGCCTCAGCTGCTTCATTCGGCCGTTCGTTGCATTTTTTTCGATTTCCGTATTCATCCCAACATGTTTGTTTTGTCAATTTGCCATTATCATAAATTTTTTCACTTATTAAAGTGCCATTATATGACCATTCCTTGGCTGTACCCACGACTACTCCATTTTTGTAAGTAAGCTCCTTCGTTAATGCAGAACCGTATGACCACTCTTTAAGTGTTCCATCCAATAAGCCGTTTACGTAATTTTCCTCCAATTGTAAAGTTCCATCATAGCTCCAACTTTTATGTATTCCATCAGGTACACCATTTTTATAAGTTATTTCATCCTGTAATTTCCCTTCACCAGTATACCCTTTCCAAGTACCATTTTTCTGACCGTTTACATAATTCCCTTCTTTTATTT
>Ga0194130_10003616_pt1 | contig 20523 bp, 16 predicted proteins | sample TA2KigsurfametaG_FD_160084 | JGI IMG/M metagenome (GOLD analysis project Ga0194130, IMG submission 160084) | Freshwater microbial communities from Lake Tanganyika, Tanzania - TA2015050 Kigoma 12 surface | ecosystem: Environmental > Aquatic > Freshwater > Lake | place: Tanzania: Lake Tanganyika... | reverse complement strand
CAGCCGCTGGCGGGTCTCGTAACGCAGGCGCCGCTGCAGCCGCCGCGGCCCCATGTCGGCCAGGGTGCGCAGCAGCAGACTCACGCCGGCTCGCTCACCCCGCAGAGGTCAAACACCTCGCGGCCCGTGAGATCAAGGCCGCGGAACGGCGCATGGGCCACCAACAGCACCAGCAGATCGGCGTCGGCCAGCACCTGCTCGAGCGGGTGCAGCCGAATCGTCGGATGCTCGCGCAGATTAGGTTCACAGGCCATCACCTCCAGACCTGCCACCAGCAACTGGGTGGTGATGTGCAGGGCAGGCGATTCGCGCAGATCGTCCACATCGGGCTTGAAGGCCAGGCCCAGGCAACCGATGCGGGCGGGGCGGCCAAGACGGTCCTCCAGACGGGCGGCCCGTGCCTGCACCTGCTCGATCACCCAGGCGCTCTTGTCGTCGTTGACACGGCGCGCGGCCTGGATCAGCGGCGTGTGTTCCGGCGCAGCGGCGGCAATGAACCAGGGGTCCACGGCGATGCAATGGCCACCCACGCCGCAGCCCGGCTGCAGCACATGAACGCGGGGGTGGTGGTTGGCCAGGCGGATCAGCTCGCGCACGTTGATCGCGAGCTGCTCGCAGACCAACGAGAGCTCATTGGCAAAGGCGATGTTGACATCGCGAAAGGCGTTCTCGGTGAGCTTCACCAACTCGGCCGTGCGCGCCGTGGTGGTCAGCAACGCACCCTTGCAGAACGTGCCATAGAAGGCCTGGCCGGCCTCGGCAGCAGCGGGCGTGAGCCCGCCGATGACGCGGTCGTTGCTGATCAGTTCGCTGAAAATGCGGCCAGGCAGCACGCGCTCGGGGCAGTAGGCGATGTGGAGCTGGTGGCTGTTGAGACCAGAGACCTCAGCGATCACCTGCGCCACCTGCTCAGTCGTACCCACCGGCGAGGTGGATTCAAGCAACACCAGATTGCCCGGCTGCAGCACCGGGGCGATCGCCCGGGCCGCCGCCAGCACGTGATCGATGTTGGGCTGGGGGATCCCGGCCGCGCCCAGGCGAAAGGGGGTCGGCACAGCGATCAGATACACGTCGGCTGCAACCGGCTCGCACTGGGCCGAGAGGGCGCCTGAAGCCACGGCAGTCGCCACTGCCTGATCGAGATCGGGCTCGACGATGTGAATGCCGCCGCGGTTCACGGTCTCCACCACGCGGGCATTGACATCGACACCGATCACCCGATGCCCAGCCGAGGCCAGCAAGGCCGCCGTGGGCAGGCCGATGTAGCCGAGACCCAGCACGCAGCAGGTGCTCATGGCGCCTCGGCCTCGAGCAACCAGCGCTGCACCTCGAGCAGCTGATCGACGGGGATGGGCGGCGTGCCGCCGCTCTCGATGGCCTTGAGAAAGGCCGCCGCGCAGGCAACCTGGCCCTTGTCCTGGGCCAGCAGGCGGCGGGTTCGAAAGCCCGGGATGCCCCAGGCCTGCAGTTTGCGGTAGTTGTCGAGTCGCAGCACACGGCCGCCGGCAAACACTTCGAGCCGTTCCTTAGGAAAGGCCTTGCTGCCGTTGGCGAGGTAGTGCACGGTGCCGATCGAGCCATCGGCAAAGCGCAGCTGCAGGCTCAAGGTGTCGGGGCTCGGCAGGGGTGAAGCCGCCCTGAGCAACTGCAACTGCTCGATCGGCGCAGCGGCCAGATCGCGCAGCAGGTCGACAAAGTGGCAGGCCTCCCCCAGCAGGCGCCCGCCCCCCAGGCGGGGGTCCTGGGTCCAGTGGTCGGCGGGAATGGCGCCGGCATTGCAGGTGTACACAAACGCCCGCGGACCGCTCAGCGCCCGCAGCTGCTGCCGCAACGCCAGCACCAGCGGAGCAAAGCGGCGGTTGAAGCCCACCATCAACAGCGGACCGCTGCCCTGGGCATGGGCGGCGGCGTAGGCGGCCTCGATCTGGGCAAGCTCGGCGAGCGAGAGGCAGAGGGGCTTTTCGACAAAGCAGTGTTTGCCCGCCGCCAGGGCATCACAAATCAAACGGGCATGGCTGTCGTGGCGGGTGGCGATCACCAGCGCATTGGCGCTGTCAGTGCGCACCACCGCCGCCACATCGGTGCTGGCCTCGGCAAAGCCATAGCGGCGCCCCACATGCACCGGCGCGGCGCCACTGCTGGCGGCGATCGTGTGCAGCCGTGCCCCAGCGCGGGCCAGGGCCGGCACCAGGGTGCGGGCCGCATGGTTGCCAGCCCCGATCACCGACACCACGGGCTGGGCCCCACGCACCGCAGCGTCCATGGAGCGCAGCTCCACGTTGCGCTGCTGCGGCGCGGCGGTCTGGGGATAACTCAGCAGGATGCCCAGGCTGGGGGTGTCACTGCTGAGCAGGGCATAAGCCTCGGGGGCCTGCTCGATGCCGTAGCGGTGGCTGATCAGGGGCGCGGTCACCAGCGCGCCCTGGGCCATGGCCTGCAGCACGGCACCAAAGTTGCGCTGCTCGGTCCAGCGCACAAAGCCGATCGGATAGTCGTGGCCGCCCTGCTCGTAGGCCGGGTCATAGCGACCGGGCCCGTAGGAGCAGCTGACCTGAAAGCTCAGTTCCTTCTTGTAAAAGAGGTCGCGACGCAACTCGAGTCCGGTGACCCCCACAAGCACAATGCGGCCGCGCTGGCGGCAGCTCTGGGCGGCCACATGCACCGGCTCCGATGAGCTGGTCGCGGCGGTGATCAGCACGGCATCCACGCCGACACCGGCGGTGCGCTCAAGGCACCAGGCCACAGGATCGGCGCCGCCCAGCTGCAACACCTCGACGCCGAGCGTGCGGGCCAGCTCGCAGGCGCTGGGACTGGGATCCAGCCCCAGCACCCGGCAGCCCTGAGCCCGCAGCAACTGGGCCGTGAGCAGACCGATCAGGCCCAGCCCGCTGACCACCACGGTTTCACCGAGGGTCGGCTGCGCCAGCCGGATGCCCTGCAGACCGATGGCCGCCAGCACGGTGAAGGCGGCGGCCTCATCGCCGACCCCGTCGGGAATGGGCGCGCAGAGGTTCTGCGGCACGGCCACCAGCTCGGCATGGGGCCCGTTGGAGGCGACCCGCTGACCCACTGCGAAGCCCTGCACCCCGGCGCCGAGCGCCACCACGGCGCCCACGTTGCAGTAGCCCAGCGGCAGCGGCTGATCGAGCTTGCTGCGCACCGCCTCGACGGTGGTGAGCAGCCCGTCGCTGCGCACCTTGTCGAGCACCTGCTTGAGCTTGTCGGGCTGCTGGCGGGCCTTGCCGAGCCAATCGGCCTTGCCAAAGTCGACCAGCATGCGCTCGGTGCCGGCCGACACCAGGCTGCAGTGGCTGCGAATCAACAACTCACCGGCGCGCGGGGCGGGAGCGGGGAGCTCCTCGACCCGGGTGTCCCCCTGCGACAACGACTGCAGAATCTGCTTCATGGGGGCGACGCTACGTCGGCCGGCTGCTGTTGCTGCTGCCACCAGAGGCTGGTGCAGAGCACGGCAAAGATCGGATAGGCGGCATCGACAGTGCCGCGGCGGTCGGCCTCGATCAGCGCCGCCACCGCCGCCGGGTCAAACAGCCCCGCCTGCCGCAGCCGCGCCGGATCGAGCTGTTCAGCCAGCAGCTCCCGCAAATCGTGCTGCAGCCAGCGCCTCAGGGGCGCGCCAAAGCCGGTCTTGGGGCGATGGATCACGGTCTGGGGCAGCAGCGGCGCCATGGCCTGCTTGAGCACCCACTTGCCGCAGCGGCCGCGTTGCTTGACCTGGTCGGGCAGCTGCCAGCTCCAGGCGACCAGATCGGGATCGAGGAACGGCACCCGCACCTCGACGCCCGCCGCCATGGACATCTTGTCGGTGTAGAGCAGATTGTGATCGGCCAGAAAGAAGCGCTGCTCGAGCGCCAGCATCCGCTGCAGGCGGGTGAGCCCGGGCGGCAGCTCGGCCAAGTAGGCCCGTAGAGGTGCATCGGCCACCGGGTCGCTGAGCCGCCGCTGCAGGTCGGCCGCAAGCAGCGGCCGCAGCCGCTGGGGCGCCAGCCACTGAAACGCGTGGATCAGGCGTTGGTCGGGGTCGGCATCGGCCGCCGCAAACAACCGCGCCAACCGCCGCCGCACGGCCGAGCGCTGATCGCCCTGGGCGCTCCAGCGGCGCAGGGCCCGCCGCAGGGGCCGGGGCCACCAGCCCCACAACGCCTCGCTCTGCAGGGCCAGATGGCGGCGGTAACCGCTGAACAGGTCATCGCCGCCCGCGCCCGAGAGCAGCACCTTGATGCCGGCCGCCCGGGCGGCCCGGGCGATCTGAAACACCTGCAACGGCGCCGGATCGGCCAGCGGCGCATCGAGCTGGTGCACCATCCAGCGCAGCTGCGCGGCCAGATCGCCCGCCGCCACGGTGACCTCTTGGAGCGGCACCCCCAGGTGGCGCGCCACCTGGCGGGCATAGGGCAGATCATCAACAAAGCCGTCTTGAGGCCCCTGGGAAGCGATCGTGAAGCACTCAATCTGGGGGTTCAGCTGGCGGGCCAGGGCCACCACCGCGCTCGAATCGAGCCCGCCCGACAGAAACGCCCCCAGCGGCACATCGGCCACCATCTGGCGGGTCACGGCCTGCTGCAGCTGGGCCAGGGTGCCGGCCACCGCCGCGGCCCGGTTGCGCAGCAGCGGCGCGCCAGGGTGCCGCCCCGTGGGCAGGGGCCCGCTCCAACAGAGCGGCTGCAGGTCGTCGGCAGGGGCGTCGGCGTCCAGGCAGAGCCGGTAGCCCGGCTCCAGGGTGCGCAGGGCGGGGCGCAGGCCGGCGGCACCCGGTTGCCACAAATAGGTGAGCTGCCGCAGCAAGGCATCGGCATCCAGGTCAGCCGCCTCGCGGGCGTCGGGCAGGGCCAGCAGCGGCTGCAGGGCTTTGGCTTCGCTGGCAAAGGCACAGCCGCCCGGCAGCGCCATCCACACCAGCGGCTTGACCCCAAAGGCGTCGCGGGCCACATGCAGCTGCCGGCTGCGGCCATCCCAGATGGCCAGGGCAAAGATGCCGTTGAGCTGCCCCAGACAGGCGATGCCCTGCTGCAGATAGAGCTGCAGCAGCACCTCGCTGTCGCTGTGGCCGCAAAAGCGGACCCCACCGGCTTCGAGCTCGGCGCGCAGCTCGCGAAAGTTGTAGATCTCGCCGTTGAACACCAGCTGCACCGCACCGCCCGCCGCAGCCATGGGCTGGTGACCCAGGGGGCTGGTGTCCAAGATCGCCAGGCGCGTGTGGGCCAACCCCAGCGCCCGATTGGAGTCCACGGGAATCCAGACCGTGCCGCGATCGTCGGGGCCGCGATGGGCCTGCAGCCGATTGGCCTGATCGAGCCAGGCCTGATCGAGCGTTCCCAGGAAACCGGCAATGCCGCACATGGCTACGAGATGCGCCCCATCGCCAGAAACAGCCGATACAGCGGGGGCGATGACTGCAGAAACAGGCGCATCCGCGTGCGCCAGCTGAGCCCGGGGGCGACCAACAAAGCCAGCGATTGGTGACGCTGCCGCAGCGCATAGGCGGCCACCAGCTGCTCTACAGCGCGCCGTCCCCGGGGGTCGAGCTCAGGGCCGTGCTGATCCAAAAACAAGGAGGCCGCCCGCTCACGGGCCGCCAAATAGGCATCAAACGGGGCAAAGGCTCGCTGGCGAGGCACGGTGTTGCCCTCGTGAATGCGGTAGTGGAGCAACACATCGGCGATGCCCTGCCACTCCCCCAGCAGCCAGTCGCTGCACAGCGTCAGCCAGGCATCCTCACTGGGCAGCGTTTCCGGGATCGGAAACAGGCGCTCAGCAAAGGCACGGCTGAATGTGCCAGCGCCCCCCGATGGATTGCTGCGGCGGGCGCTGCGCGGCAAAATCCGCCCCGAACGGCGCGGGTCGTAGGAGATCACCTGCAGACGTCCGCGCAGCAGCCAGGGGACCTGGGCAGGGTTGTCAGCCTTGCCCTGTCGCCGCACATGGCGTTCGTAGGCCTCGATGCGCGTGGTCGTGCTGTCGGGCGGCAACTCGTCATCGGCCCCCAGAAAGGCGATCAGCGCGCCAGTGCTGCGGCGATAGGCCTCGTTGTAGGCCGCCACCTTGCCGCGGCCTATCGAGCGGCACACCTGGATCCACGGGTGCTGGTCGGCAAAGGCCTGGGCGATCGCAACGGTGGGATCGCTGGAGTGGTCATCCACCACGATGGCCTCGATGGCGCCATGGGTCTGGGCCACCAGCGACTGCAGCGCCGCACCCAGAAACCGGGCCTCGTTTCTGGCTGCAATCAAATAGGAGACGCGGGGCGTGCTGATTGGCCGGGTCCCGCTCAAGGCTGGCCCCCTGCTGCGGCGCGGTGCCGGCGCACATCGGCCAATAGAGCCGGCAGGGCGGGATCGGTGGCCAGGGCCTCAGCCACGACCGCATTGCCGGCGGGGGTGAAGTGGGTGTCCACCCGGTAGTAGAGCTGCCTGCCGCGGGCCGCCTGGGCCTTGAGGGCAGGCACTGGATCGAGCACAAAAATGCCGTTGCGCTGCAGGACGGCCTGGTCGCTGCGCAACCGCCGCCAAGCGGCGGCCTCATCGGCAGCCTGGGCGGCCAGCACGGCCGGCGACGCGTTGGAGCGCCAGCGGGCCAGATGGTCGGGATGCACCTGATAGGCATAGGGCACCCGCACAAACAGCAGCGGCACGGGCCCCAGCGAGAGGCGCACTGCAGCGGCATAGGCATCGATCTGAGGCAGGGGCTGGGCAGCGGTCTGCGGTCTGTAGTCCTGCTGGCCCATGGGAGCCACGCTCGACCCCGGCCCAGCCAGCGCGCCATAGACCGAATAGCCATAAAAAACGATGGCTGACTGGCGCAGCAGTCCCTTGAGGCGGCTGGCCAGGGTCGGGCTGCCGCTCACAAGCTGATGGTTCCACACCTGCAGGGAGCTGTCCTTGCGGCAACGCGGTTCCAGGTTTTGGAGACCGCCGTAGACCGTGATCATCACCAGGTCAGGGCGATCGGCGGCCATCTCCTGTTGCAGGCGGCAGAGCTGGAGGCCCGAACTCTGCGACGGCACCGAGATGTTGAGCAGCCGCACCGGCAGGGCCAGGCGCTGGCCCAAAAACCCGGCCAGACGCGGGTAGTAGGTGGCCTGATAAGCCGAACCCCAGCCAAAGCCATAGGAAGGGCCACTGGCGACCACGGTGATGCCAGCAAAGGTCTCCCCAGCGCTCGCTGCGGGGCGAGGCGAGTCGCCGACCACCCGCATGGCACGCCCATCGATCGTGATCGGAACGTTGAACTCGCTGGTCTTGTGGCGGTAGGTGAAATCAGGCCGCAGCCCGTAGATGCCCAGCTTCGAATTGAAGGCATAGATGGGCGGGCTCACCCGGGCGGCCAGCCAACCCCCACCCGAGGTAACCCAATAGAGCACCTGCAGCAGAGCTTCGAGCAGCAGCAGGTTGACAGCCACCACCAGCAGCCCTTTGAGCAAGGACGCACGCAGGCCTGATCGGGTCATGACGACTGCCTCCAGGCCAACCAGCCACACAGATTGAGCAACCGCCAGGTGCTGGCGGTGGGCTTGCCATCGCCGAGCAACTCATGTTCAAAGGTGCGCCGCACCACAGCCGGGTTCAAGAACGGCACAGCACTGCTGGCATCACTCCACTGCAAGGCCAGGGGAACCAGTGCCTTGAGCCAGAGAGGCTCGGGCGTTGCAAAACCGATTTTATCGCGCCGATCGAGGACGGCATCGGGCACCAGGCCACGCAAGGCCGCGCGCAACAGATGCTTGGATTCGCCGTCGGGGGAGACCAGGTAGGCCTCTGGAAGGCTGAGCAGAAACTCGGCCAGATCGTGGGTCAAAAAGGGCACCCGACTCTCGATCGACCAATGCATCGAATTGCGATCGCCGTGGCGCAACAGCCGCTGCAGATTGCCGCCCAGCAGGGTGTGGCGCAGCGCGCCAACCAGCTGCCGCCCGGCTGGCAACGGATCGGGCCCATCGCTGGGAGGCATGCCACTCGGCAACGCAACCCCGGGCGACAGCCCGCTGCTGCGCAGCCAAGCGTGCTGCAGCCAGTCCGGCTGCTGAGCACGCTGCAAGGACGCCACGGCGCGATCGCGCAGGCCTGACGGCAGCAGGGCGGCAGCGAGGGTCAAGGCCGCACGCCGGCGTCCATGGCCTGGCCCCTGGCTCCAGCCGTGCACAAAGCGCAACAGGCCGGCCGCGTCGCCCTGCTGCAGCAGGGAGCGGAGGCGCGCCACCGGATACCCGCCATAGCCGGCCAGCAGCTCATCGGCGCCCTGGCCCTCGAGCATGACCGTGATGCCAGCCTCACGAGCTGCCTGAAACACCCGGTACTGGGCATAGATGCTGGTGCTGCCGAATGGCTCTCCCTGGGCCGCGATCAGGGCCGGCAGATCGCGCAGCAGCTCGTCAGGCCGCACCACCAGGGGATGCCCCAGGGCCCCGGTGGCCTGATTGATGCGCTGCGCCCAGGGCGCTTCGTCAATGGCGCTGCCGGGGGCGGTGAAGGTGAACGTGCGCAGCTCGAGCTCGGGTTCGAGCTGCCGCATCGCACACACCACGGCCGAAGAATCCACCCCTCCCGACAGGGCCGCAGCCAGGGCGACATCGCTGCGCAGATGCAGCCGCACATTGGCGAGCAGGCGCTCCCGCAGCGCCTCGGCCGCCGCTGCAAAGCTGAGATCCGTGCGTTCCCGAAGGACGGGCCACCACCAGCGCCGGGGCACCGAGATCGACGCCGTGCTCCAGGGCCGGCTGCAGTCGAACTGGAGCCAATGGCCGGGCAGCAGGGCCGTGACGCCCGTGAAGGCGGTGCGCGCGCCGCTGTCGTAGTTGCCGGTCACCAGGTAATCGAGCATCCACTGCTGATCCGGAGCGGGGGGTTCGGGCAGCAAGGCCAGCAGCGCAGGCAGCTCCGAGGCGAAGCCGAAGCCACGGGCATCGGCGGCCACATACAGGGGCTTGATGCCGAAGGCATCGCGCACGCAGGTGAGCGTCTGCTGCACACGGTCGAGCACGGCAAAGGCGTACATGCCCTGCAACCGCGGCAAGCAATCGACCCCCCATGCAGCCCAGGCGGCCAGCAGCACTTCGGTGTCGCTGCGAGTGTGAAAGACGTGCCCCTGAGCCGCGAGGGTGTGACGCAGCTCGAGGAAGTTGTAGATCTCACCGTTGAAGACGATCCCGTAGCGGCCATCGGTCGACTGCATCGGCTGATGGCCGGCGGGCGTGAGATCAAGAATCGCCAGGCGGCGATGGCCCAGCTCCACACAACCCGCCGCCAGATCCACCCGCTCGGTGCCCTGATCATCGGGGCCGCGGTGCTGCAGCTGATCGAGCGCCTGCTGCAGCGGCCGCAGCGGCAGCCCCTGCTGCGACGCCCACAAGCGACCGGCGATGCCGCACATCAGCGGGCGACCTCCAGGCCGGGGCGCAACAGCCCCAACCGCCACCAGAGCACCACCATTGCCATCAGCAAGGCCAAGGCGACGGGGATGGACAACGCCTGCGTCAGCAACAGCGCCGCCAGCACCAGTGCCGTGACACAGGCCCAGATCAGCGGCGGCCAGCGGTGCGGCACGGGGTACAGCCGCTGACTGGCCGCCATGAATCCGCAGAACCCGGCAAAGGCTGCCAGGGCGGTTGCCAGCGCCGCACCAGCGAGGCCAAGCCGAGGAATCAACAGCAGATTGAGCAGCACATTGAGCACGGCCACACTGCCATTGACCAGCCAGAACAGATGGGTTTTGCCCTGCAGCGCCGGGCCCGGAGCAAAGATGTACATCTGGGCCAGAAGCAAGGCGAGCGCCAAGACCGCGATCACCACCTCAGCCTGGGCAAAGGCAGCGGGCGCCAACCAGGCCACCAGCAGCCGCGAACCAGCAGCCAGCAGGATGATGGCGATCAGGGCACACACCACAAAGCCACGAAACAACCGCGCCAGCTGCGCCGGCGTGTCGGGCTCGCGGTAGCGGGCATAGAGCAAGGGAGTCAAGGAACCCTGAAACGCGACCATCAACACTGTGGCCAATGTGGCAATGCGAATCGCGAATCCATACACACCCACCTCAGCGGTGGAGAGCAAACGATTGATCAACAGGCGATCCACGTAGGTGTTCAAGAACACGGCCAGGCCCGAGGGCACCAGTGGCAACGCAAAGCGCAGCAAGCGGTTCAGCACCGCCACGTCAAACTGCACACAAACCCGCTGACGCAGCAAACCGATCGCGAGCCCAAGGCCTGCCGCCGAACCGATCGCCATCGCAGCCACCAGCCCTGCCAGGCCCTGCCGGGCCACCAGGGTCAACAGCACACTGGCTGCGGTGGTGAACAGGGAGGCCGTGAAACTCACCAGCGAGTAGGCGCGGCTGCGCAGTTCGCAGCGCAACTGGTTGAGGAGAAACACAAACAGGCCGTTGACGAGGATGTAAACGAGGCCGATGCGAAAGGGCAGCTCAAGCCCGGCCTGGCCCATCACCAGCGGTGCCAGCACCGGGGAAGTGAGCCAGGCAAACACTGCAAAGCCCAGATAGGCCGCAAGGCTGAACCACAGGGCCGTTGAAAACAACCTCCGCCGCTGCGCCCCATCGGCGGTATCCGGATAAAAGCGCTGCACCGCCTGGGACACCTCCAGGGCCACCGTGAGCGTGATCAGGTTGGCAAACACCAACAGCAGATCGAGCGAACCAAAGGCCGCCGGCGACAGCACGTGGGTGTAAAGCGGTACCAACAGAAAACTGATCCCACGCGACAGCACCGTGGCGAGGCCGTAATAAGCGCTGTCCTTGAGAAAGCTGCGCAGCATCAATCCAGAGAGGAGGACAGGCCCGAATGCGCAAAGTCAAGATAGGACTGTTCAAGATCCGGACGATGGGATAACTGCAGTCCCTTCAGGCCAAAAGCCTGAACCACTCTGGCAACGGACTGCATAAGCTGAGATTCAGGCATTCCACAACCATGTAGATAATTCAACTGACGTGGATCAAACCACCATTCACTAGGCACATCGCGACGAATCAATCGGAGATAGCGTTCCGCCACTACAGTTGGGCCCCAGGCATTGGTGACAAATTCACGAGCCTGATCCCCAACATGCCGCAGGAGTTCAGGCTGAGTCAACAGGCGATGCAGTGTGAACTCAAAATCATCAGGATGGCAAGTGAATGTCGGTGGGCGATAAGTTTCTGGCAGTAACAGATTCAACTGTCTTAATCCATAGCCAGCTACCAATGAAGGCTTGCCATAAAATGCCGCCTCAACGGCGAGACCTGCCATCGGCGTATCGGAAAACAACTGATCGACCACCAGATCGCAACGACTCAGCGCATCGAGCACTTCATGATTGGGCAATCCATGCAGTTCCTGATAATCAATCCGAAATCCAATCTGTTGCAGATTGTGAATAGCTTGACGTATTAATGAAGACCCTTTCACTAATGGCTTTGATGGTGCATGAATAATTTTCAGGAGATTAAAAGATGAGCACCGAGCTTCAGTCTCAGCCGAAGACGGCAGAGGGGCCGCCAAATCTGATGAGCCCGAAAACGGGATGCCAATTGCAAACCAATTGACGTAAGACCTTGAAGCAAATACACTAGAACTCAAGGGAGCCCCAATGAAATAAGTGGCCCAACGCTCTATCCACCTAACGCGGCTTCGCGAGCGTTTCGCAATGGCGACCAACCGTTCGACCGCAATGAAGCCACTACCATCATCCTGAAGATAGCTGCCATCCACATAAGCTGGGCGCATGTCAGATCCATGGCCCAGATTCACGATGACGACTTTGCCGCACAGGCGAAGCAATGGCAGGTCGAGATTAAATGGCAAATAGGAATGGCCAAAACCGAAAATTGCGGCATCGAGCCAGGGAAGCAAAAACAAAAAATAAAGCGCTCCCAAAAGTTGATGCATCAAGCGAGCGAACAACCAGATCAAGAGATTCGTTCGCCGGTTCGCCCCCCAAACCCACAGAAATAAACAAAGCCTTCGCAGGTGGCCACAAGGATGCTCTTGTCCGTAGGCAAAGTGGTTGCTATGAATCACGCCATAAATCGCTTCACAACCACAAGCGCGAAGTCCATGAACCAGACTGGAGTAGTAACCAGCAATTTCTGTTGGCCCAACAAGTATTGTCATACCTTTTGAAACCGCACTTCTCATGCCGACAAGTCACTCTCTGCACAAACATTCATCTCATCAGGCACCGAGCAGCTGGCCTCCAGATTTAAACATAGTCCATATCTGCTGCTGATCCAAATCATTGTAATCATAGCTTGCGGCAATCAAGGCAATAGCTTGTCTGCCACAGCCAATGCAAACTTCATTCAGCTTGGAAATAAAAACTAATCCTGGCGATATTTCAGTGGCCGATGGGGAAACAATCTTGGCATCCCAGATATGCAACTTTCGTCCATCCATGGTCGTAAATGCACCTGGATAGGGTCGAGTTTGAGCACGTATGAAACGCTCCACTGACACTGCATCCTGCGTCCAATCAATTCGCCCATCTTCAGGAGAACGCTGTGGCATGACACGACGCCAGGCATGGTCCTGGGCACGCAATCTCAACGAGCCATCAGTGAACCGAGGCAGCGTTTCATGCAATAATTCCAGACCACGCTGTTCAATACGAGCGTAAAGTGACGCAATCGTGTCATCTGGTCGAATCACTTCCTGCTTCTGCCCAGCTATTGGGCCCGAATCAACACCATCATCCATCTGAAACAGTGTGATGCCGGTCTTCGATTCACCATTGATCATGGCCCACACCAAGGGCGCGCCGCCACTGTAATCAGGGAGTAAGGAGGCATGAAGTCCGTAGGCTGGCGCAAGTTCACGCCAACGCTTAGGGATCATGTGATACCAACCAGCTACGAGAAACAGATCAGGCTGCCAAGACTCCACCATTTCATACAAACCTGGTTCCTGCATTGAGCGCGATAGTGTTTGCACAGGAATCTCCTTTGACTGGGCAAAAGAGCCAAAATCTGCAAACAGAACATTGGTAACACCTTCAGGCCTGTAAGAAATCGAAAATGTCTGACATGAAGTTACAACTCCAACAACATTCACACTCGAAATCTGCAAACAAGCTTCCAGGCATCGAAGACCAAAACGACTTGATCCAATCAAGACAAGCTTCACAGGAACTCCTTAAACCATGCTTCAATATTGAGAAGGGACCAAATCAGCAAACGACGATTTTGACGTCCTTCTAGATGCTCAGATACCAAGTCTGCGACTGCATCTCTGTCAAGAACATCGTAAATACGCGGATTCCCATCCAGCAAGCTACAGCGGACGAAATCGATACTTTCACCCTTGAACCAGCTGGCATCAGGCGATGAAAAACCTTGCTTTACACGACTGACCACATCAACAGGAATATAACGCATCATCAAATCTCTCAATAATTGCTTGCCGTCATTCGTTTTTTGAAAATATGCATCACTTTTCCTTGCCACATCATTTTCATTCATGCGAATGACATTGCCCAGGTTATTCAGCTTGAGTCCCACCGGACATCTCATGGCAAAATCAACAAGATCATTATCCATGAATGGTACACGACTTTCGAGGCCATGAGCCATTGACAACTTATCTTCAACAACGAATAAGCCATGCAGAAAAGTCTTGGCCTCAAAATAAAGGGAATGATTGATATAGTCTTCTGGTCTCTCGAGAGCATTGTCATGAGTGTCGAAGACATCGCAAAAAATGTCTCGCGTCCAAACATGACTTACATCACTCCAAACCGGAGCGAACAGCTGCCTGATCTGCGTGTTATTAACAAGACGCTGCCAATAGCCGTAATACTCATCTATATAATGCCCAAAACCTTGACTATTTGCGGCTCGATAGTAGCGCCATGGATAGCCGCCAAACAGTTCATCACCGCCCGTTCCGGCTAGCACAACTTTCACAAACTTACTGGCCAATTTGGCTGCATAAAAATTGGGATAACTCTGACCGACTCGAGGCTCTTCCAGGTGCCACGCCAAAGTCTGCAGGCTGCGTTCCATGTCACCTGCCTTGAGAACCATCTCATAATGTTCCGTCTTGAAACAAGCCGACATTGCCTCCGCTTTGGCGCGCTCATCAAAAACAAGCTCAATCCCTGATGCTGAACTGAGATCAAAGCCGCAGGTGAATGTTTTGAGGTTTGGGAACTGCTGAGCAGCCAACGCAGTAATAGAACCTGAGTCGATCCCACCACTCAAGTAAGAACCAAGCTCAACATCACTGACCAACTGTCGATTAATCGCCTGATTGAACAAGCGATCCAACTCCTCCAGGTAATCTTGCTTACTTAATGCACGCTCAGGCTCCTGGAAGCGGAAATCCCAGTAACGATGACGCTGCAGTTGAGGCATTACAGACACATTTAGATCAAGTGTCGCGTAATACCCAGGCGGGAGAAGATAAAGGTCCTCCAATAATGTCTGGTCAGTAAAAATGTTCTGGAACGTAAAGTATTCAAGAAGGGCAGACTTGTTCAGCTTTCGTTGAAATCCAGGCAAGCAGACAATCGCCTTCTGTTCAGAACCAAATACAAACATCTGGTTTTGAATTGCGTAGTAAAGCGGTTTGATGCCATAGCGATCCCTGGCCAGCAGTAGTTGCTGTATCTTTCGATCCCAAAGAGCCAAGGCAAACATGCCGTTGAACCGCATCAAGGCGCCAACACCCCAGTGAGCCAGAGCAACCAGCACCACCTCGCTGTCGGTCTGACTGCGAAACCAGAAACCCTCAGCCTCAAGCTCGGTTCGCAGTTCGCGATAGTTGTAAATCTCTCCGTTGTAGCTCAGCACCCAGCGATGGTCGGCGCTGATCATTGGCTGATGCCCGGCTGGGCTGAGATCAATGATCGCCAGGCGCCTGTGACCAAGCCCTACATTGCCTTCAATCCAATGGCCTTCGCCATCGGGGCCGCGATGGGCGATGGCATCGGTCATCTTTTTGAGGATGACCGGCGACACCGCGTCGCCATTGAGATTGATCAGGCCGGCAACGCCACACATCAGGCCAATCGGCTACGCACAACATCGATCACATGCTGCTGCTCGTCGGCATGCATGCCATGGAACAGGGGCAATGAGATGCTGCAGTCGTTGGCCGCCTGAGCAGCCGGGAACTGCTCAGGCCTCAGTTGGTACTTGTCGCGGTAATAGCTGAGCATGTGCACCGCATGGGTAGCCGGGCGGGTGGACACGCCCTGCAGCTGCAATGCTTCCATCCAGGCATTACGCCGCTCATGCACCGCGTTGAGCTGCTGCTGATCACCCGTCATCACGGCCTGGCGCACCTGCTCGGGTTCAAACAGGCACGGGTAGCTCTGATAGCCATGGCCATAACCGGGAGGAGCCTCAGGTGTCTGCAGCCAATCCAAATCAGCAAAGGCTGCGTCATAGCGGTCTGCCAACGCGCGGCGCTCGGCCACGATCGAGGCAGCCCGGTGCATCTGGGCGGCGCCTAGAGCCGCCTGCAGGTCGGTCATGCGTTGGTTGTAGCCGGCCTCAGGGTGATCGGCCAGCAGAAAGGGCCTCGGCCCCAAATGCCGCTGCAAATCACTCATGGCCGCTCCGTGGTCACGCAGGCGACGCAACCGTTCGGCCACGTTGGCGTCGTTGGTGGTGATCATGCCCCCTTCACCAGTGGTGATCGCCTTGCGGGGGTGAAAGCTGAAGCAACCCGTGTGCCCCAAGGTGCCCACATGCCGACCCTGGACGGTCGCACCAAAGCCGCAGGCGGCATCTTCCACCACCCAGAGATCGTGACGCTGGGCGATGGCGTTGATGGCCTCCATGTCGGCAGCCAAACCAAACAGATGCACTGGCAAGATCGCCTTGGTGCGCGGGGTGATCAGGGCCTCGATGCCAGCGGGATCGATGTTGAAGCTGGCCAGGTCGATGTCTGCAAACACGACCCGACCACCCAGGTGCTCGACCACATTGGCCGTGGAGATCCAGGTGAAGGCCGGCACGATCGCTTCGTCGCCTGGACCAAAACCCAATGCCGCCAACGACAGATACAGGCCCGTGGTGCAGCTGGTGACGGCAATGCTGTGCTCGGCACCGGTGAACGCACTCCAGGCCTGTTCAAATTCACGAACCTTGGGTCCCTGCACCAGCCAGCCACTGCGCAGGGGCTCGAGCACGCTCTCGATTTCCTGGGGCGTTAGCGACGCACGTGCGATCGGCACGCTCATGGCTGCCGTCATGCGACCACCCGCTGGGCGTCGCGCCGGGCTTCCACCTCAGCCTTGTGAGACGCGCGCCAATCGATCAGGCGCTGCAAGCCCTCCCGCAGCTCGATCGCAGCTGTGTAACCAATTTCAGCGGAGGCCTTTTTGGGGCAACCAATGCGGTTGCGCACCAAGGTGGCCTGGCTGCGGGGTGCGTAGTGAATGGGCTTGGTTGAACCGGTGAGCTCCAGTAGCAGTTCGGCTAGTTCCTTGAGCGATGTTCGAATACCAGTACCTACGTTGTAAAAGGAATCGGCGCTGCTTGCCTTCATGGCACACACATTGGCCTGCGCGCAATCCTCTACGGCTACAAAGTCAAAGGCCTCTGAGCCATCACCAAGGATTGTGAGGCTTTCACCACGATCGATAGCATCCAGCATCTTCATGATCACGGCGATATAGGCGCCCTGGTAATCCTGGCGGGGGCCATAGACATTCATGTAGCGCAGGCCCACGTAATCGAGGCCATAGCGATGATGAAAAGCCCGCAGCATCGCTTCACCACAGATCTTGGTGGCGCCGTAGAAGTTCTTGTTATTGAATGGATGCTCTTCAGTCATCGGTTCGCTGAGGGCGTCGCCGTACACCGATGCCGATGAAGAGTAGACCAGTCTCTGCACACCAGCTTTTGTACACGCCTCCATAACATTGAAAGTGCCGCGAACATTCACATCAAAGGCCGAACGCGGAAACTCATGACACTGCAGCAGCCACAAGGCGGCGAGGTGGAAGACCCCATCGACCCCCTGCATGGCGGCCTCAAGAATGTCGACCTGCAAAATATCGCCGCCGATGTCATACACCTTGAAGCGAGGATCACGGCGTGCATCGGCAAGATTCTCCATGCGGCCGCGCACAAAGTTGTCATAGACGATCACCTCTCCCACGTCTTCGCGGAGCAGCGCATCGACCGTGTGCGAACCGATCAGGCCGGCGCCTCCAATCACCAGAAGTTTCTTGCCACGGATGTCCATCAGGTTGACGCGAAGGGGGACTGGTCGAGAATCAGATCGGCCAAAGCAAAGCTGGCGGTGAAAGCCGGAGAAATAGCATTGAGCACATGGGTGCTGGCTATGCCCTGCTCCAGGCAAAAGTCCTGGACCAGGTTGCCACTGCGACGATCGTAGAGCTGGGCTCGAATACCCACCTTCTGACTGGGGATCAGGTGCTCACTGCGCAGGCCTGGCACCAATGCCTGGGCCGCTTTGAGAAACAAGGGCTTCAGCCCTTGCAAGGCCTGCTCGCGGGCATAACGGCGGAAACCACCGGCGTTGCGCCACCATTGGCTGGCCAGATCGCCCATGAATTGCAGGGCCATCAGCGGTTCAATTCCCTCCAGGCCCCGGTAGTTCTCGCGGCCCCAGGCCGGAATGGCCGTCGGTCCCAGGCTGACCGTGCCATCAGGGCTGGGGGTCACGTGGACCCCCAGGAACGGCACGTTCAGATCAGGCACCGGGTACAGATTGGTACTGAAGCTGAACGGTGCGCTGGGATCCAGTTGCCAGTAGAGCCCCTTGAACGGCAACAGGGTGCAGTGCTCACCCACGCCAAAGGCGCGAGCCACACGATCAGCTTGCAAACCCGTGGCATTGAACAGATGCCCATAGGCCATCGTGAAGCAGGAGCCAGCCTGGGCGAGGCTGAGCTCGCGGCCTCCCGGGTTGGCACCAGTCACAACCGCACCCAACACAAACCGCACGCGCCGCTCCCTAAGCCGCTGCTCAAGCCGCTGCAGCACTAGCTTTGGTTTCACCACGCAAGTTCCCGGACTCCAAAGAGCCCGGCCCGTGGCCGTGCGGCCATCGGGCACGCGCTTGCGAAACTCGTACTCATCGATGAGCCTCACCTCGGCTCCATTGGCGCAGCCGCGCTCGAGCAGCAGCTCCAACTGCCCATCGAGCTCAGCAGCCTGGGGCGCAATGACCTTTCCGCAGGCCAGCACCGGCAGCCCTTCGGCCTCGCACCAGGCACGCAGACGCCTGGCCCCCTGGACACACACCTGAGCTTTGAGTGTACCCGGGGGGTAATAAATGCCGGCATGCAGGACGCCGCTGTTGCGGCCCGAACTGTGCCGCCCGATCTCAGGCTCCTTGTCGATCACGGTGATCGAGAGATCGGGATGGCGGTCGCTGAGTTGATTGGCCAGAGCCATGCCCACCATGCCGCCGCCCAAAATGACAATGTCGGTAGTGGGCTCGCGCACGAGTCAGTACTCCAGCGGCAGGTGCACGATGCGCCCATCCCGCGCTGAGCGATAGGCGCCAATCAGCAGCTCCAGGCTGCGCAGGCCCTCGCGGCCGTCGCACAACGCCTCGGCCTGGCCCTGCAGCGCATCGAGCACATTGGCGTAATAGGGCGGATGGCCAAAGCCGTAGACGCTGGTGGTGGCATAGCTGGCCTGCTCCACCAGCGCGTCGTCGGGGCTGTCGTCGGCAAAGGCCCAGTTCTCGATTTGGTTGACCGCCGGCCCGCCGATGCGCACCGTGCCGGTTTCGCCCAGCAGGGTGATCGAGCCCTCCAGGTTTTTTGGGTAAGTGAGCATGGTCACAGCCATGGTGCCCAGGGCGCCATTGCGCCAACGCAATTGCAGGGCAGCTGTGTCTTCCACCTCGATGGTGCGGCCCAGGGTGGCGATCGAAGCGCTGACGCTCTCGACCGGCCCCACCAGCCAATCGAGCAGATCGACGTAGTGGCTGGCCTGGTTCATGAGCGCACCGCCGTCAAACTCCCAGGTGCCGCGCCAGCTGTCCTGGTCGTAGTAGCTCTGCGGCCGCTGCCAAAACACGTTGACCGCAACCATCGCCAGCTTGCCGAAGCGTCCGGCCTGCAGCTGACGCTTCACCAGCTGCAGGGTGCTGTTGAAGCGGTTTTGCTTGACCACAAGCAGCCGCACGCCCGCGTCATCGCAGGCCTTGACCATGGCCACGCCATCGGCCCAGCGGGTGGCCATCGGCTTCTCAGTCATCACGTGCAGCCCGGCCTGGGCCGCCGCGATCACCTGGCCCGGGTGCAGACCGCTGGGGGTGGCCAGCACCACCAGATCCACGGGCGTGGTGCCGCTTTGGGCCGCCTGCAACAGTTCTGGATAGCTGCTGAAGCAGGCAGGCGCCGTGGCAGCTCCGGGGTGCTCAGCAGCAGCCTCGGCCACAAGCTGCTGGGCCTGCTCGAGGCGCTCGGGCTGGGTGTCGCAGATCGCCACCAGCTCAGCGCGCTCGTGGTGCACCGCAACCGCCTTGATGTGGTTGCGGCTGATGCGCCCGCAGCCCACCAGTGCGATGCGAATGCGGCGATCGGTGATTGGAGCGATGGGGTGGAGCATGGTTTTCAGGGTCTAGCTAGCGATATGCCTCACGGCGATGGGCGATCCGCACCACCAGCACCAACAGCTCATCATCTCGCCACTCATAGACCACCCGGTAGGTGCCAACCCGAAGCCGGCGCAGGCCTTCAAACTCTCCTTTCAGCGAAGAACCGGCAGCTGGGCTGTCACGCAGCCGATCGATCACAGCGATGATTCTGAGGCGTTCAGGCTTGGAGATGGCGGCAAGGGCTTTGGCCGCAGAGCGTTTAATCCGCAGCGAGCAGCGCATCACGCACCTCAGACCACTCCAGCACCGGATCAGCAGGATCCCTCAAGGCCGCCACACCAGCACGCAGATCTTCGATGTCATCGAGGTAGTACTCGATGGCCTGGCGAATGATGTCGGCGCGGCTGCGGTGCAGGCGCTGGGCGGCGGCGTCGAGCTCATCACCCAGCGGATCGGGCAAGCGTGCCGTGACCTGCACCATGGCCGACTTCATCACGATGTCATTGACATCGTAGTTGTCCGTTCGTCGATTCGGGAATGCCCTCGCGTTGCATCAGGCTGGCTCGGCCGGGTTGCAGGCGAGCCGATCGCCCTGCAGCCCGTAGCGATCGCCGGTGTGGGGGCAGATCCACTCCCCCTGGCCCTCCAAGGGCAGCTCCACGCGCTCGCCATGGGCGCTCATCCAGCCCACCTGACGCGCCGGCACCCCCACCATCAAGGCAAAGGGCTTCACATCACGGTTGATCACAGCACCGGCGCCCACAAACGCGTGATGCCCGATGCGCCTGCCGCACACAATCGTGCAGTTGGCGCCCAACGTCGCCCCACGCTCCACATACGTCTCGCGGTACTCGTCTCTGCGGCTCACAGCCGAGCGCGGGTTGTAGACATTGGTGAACACCATGCTCGGGCCGCAGAACACATCGTCTTCAAGCGTGACGTTGTCGTAGACCGAGACGTTGTTCTGGATCTTGACGTTGTTGCCAATCCGA
>Ga0194130_10003612_pt1 | contig 20532 bp, 15 predicted proteins | sample TA2KigsurfametaG_FD_160084 | JGI IMG/M metagenome (GOLD analysis project Ga0194130, IMG submission 160084) | Freshwater microbial communities from Lake Tanganyika, Tanzania - TA2015050 Kigoma 12 surface | ecosystem: Environmental > Aquatic > Freshwater > Lake | place: Tanzania: Lake Tanganyika... | reverse complement strand
AGGGCCTCAAGACCTACCTTGGCTTTCAGATCGGGACTGTGCTGACGTCGTTTCTTGGACATAGGGATCGTGTTTCGGACTCTGGGTTAACGATCCGACCTGTCCAACTTTCGGGGACCACTTCACCCCTCGGGACGCTCCCCTCATCGCGCCCGCGGCGTCTATGGACGCCTCTGGCAGCGTGGTCCGCGCCGAGCGGCCCTTTGAGCCTTTTGTGGCTATGCTCAGGGGGGCTTCGCCATACAGGTTTCAGCCTCAACCTCCCGGGGCGTCGCGCCCGCCTTCGCTAAAGCTACTGCGGACAGGCCCCCAGCTACATCTCATCCGCGGCTCTCCATCCCTCCGTCCCCCCCTCCATCCCTCCATCCCTCCATCCCTCCATCCCGCCCTCCCTCCATCCCTCCATCCCGCCCTCCGTCTTCCGCCTGCACCCCACCTTGACCCCGCCGAAGTTACCCCTCAGGTTACCCCCATGAGCTCCGCCACGGTGAAGCAGCTGCGCCACGAGTTCCCGCGGGTCTACGCGGCCGCCCGGCGAGGGCCCGTGCGCATCACCAAGCACGGCAAGGTCATCGCCACGCTCGACGCCACCCCGGCCGTCTCCGGGCCCTGGACCCCGCCGGATTTCACCGCCCGCAGCGAGGCCATCCTCGGTCCGCGCCACCGCAAGGTGGACCTGCTGCGGCTCTGGGCCGAGCAGGGTACGCGGTGAGCGACTACGCGGACACCTCCTTCATCCTGTCCCTGCATCTGGCGGCGGACGTGCATCACGCCCGGGCGGTGCGCGTGGCGCAGGCTTGGCCAGGGCCGCCCCGCCTGCCGTTGACCGACTACGGCACCTACGAGGCCACCAACGCGTTGATGCAGCTGGTCGCACGGGGGGAGCTGACCCTGCCGGAGGCGGAGGGCCTGATCCGGGAAATCGCCGGGGGCAAGGCCACGGGGGTGTTCCGTGGCGCCAGCCTCGAACACCCGGCGTGGCTGCGGCGGGCGCGGGAACTGGCGGTGGAGGTCACCCCCCGGGTGAACGTCCGCGCCCTGGACCTCCTGCACGTGGCAGCGGCGCAGCTGTTGGGCGCAAAGCGGCTGCTCACCTTTGACGGCAACCAGCGCCGGGCGGCCCTAGCGGCGGGCCTGAGCTGCCCAGAGCTGTAGGGCCGGGGGGGCGAGGCCGTTACGGGGTCCCGAAGGCTTGGCGAAGGCGGAAGGCTCGAGCCAGGAGGGGGGCGATGGCGCAGCCGTATGGGGTATGGAGGTGCGGCGAGCGGAATGGCTTCGCCATACGGGTTTCCGCCTCAACTTGCCGGGACGGCACGCCGTCTCTCCGTCCCTCCCTCTCTCCGTCTCTCCGTCCGCCACTCACGGCCCGCGCCACGATTCGCCCACCACCGGGCGCCCGGACACGTCCGCCACCGGGAAATACGCCTCCACGTCCTCGCCCTCATACGGAGCCGCCAACGGCACCGGGCCGCGCCGGTACAAACCCTCCCCCACCGCCTCGAACGCATCCAACCGCGCCAACGCCGGTTCTTCCACCGCCCAAACCTCCCCGGTCACGCCCGCCGGCGTCGCCGGATGCGGCACGAGACCAGGATACCCCCCGAGGTCGTGCAGGCGAAAACCCGGCACGGTCCGCGCCGGGCCCACGAACCGCTGGTCCGCCAACTGGCCGTGGTTCACGCGGCCGCGCTGGAGCGTCCCGTAGACAAAGAGCAGGCGGCTCACGGCGCGCCCGCGGGCGGCAGCACCTCGACGACCACCGCGGTGGTGTTGTCGCGGCCGGAAGCCTCCACCGCGGTTTCCACCAGGCGCTGCGCGGGCGGACGCGGGGCGGGGCCCTCCTCCGGCGCCGCCGGCAGCAGTTCGGCGATCTGGCGGTCCCAGAGGCCGTCCGTCAGCCCGTCGGAGCAGAGCAGGAAACGGTCCCCGGCCCGGTGATCCACGGCGCCCAGCTGCGGCTCGATGAACTGGTTGCCCGCGCCCAACGCCTGCTGCAGCGCGTTCCGGCGGGGATGGGTCCGCTGCTCCCGCTCGTTGATCTGGCCCTGCCGCCGCAGCCAGCCGACGTGGCTGTGGTCGTGCGTCACCTGGGTCAGCTCGCCCCGCAGCGGGAGGGAATAGATCCGGCTGTCGCCGACGTGCGCGAAGTACATCCACTCGGGCGTGAACCACCCGAGGCTCAGCGTGGCCCCCATCCCGGCGCATTCCTCGTAGGAATTGCCCAGGCGCGTCAGATCCTGGTGGATCTGCGTGACCAGCTCGCCCAGGACATCCGCGAAGCCGACCCCGATCCCGGTCGCCGCCAGCCGGAACGCGCGGGGGAACAGGCGCGTGATGCGGTCGACGGTGAAACGGCTGGCGAACTCGCCCGACTTGGCGCCCCCCATCCCATCGCTCACGGCGAAGACGAAGTCAGCCGCCGCCAGGGAGGCGCGGCCGGTCTTGCCCAGGTAACGCACCTCGCGGCCATCGACCGCAAGGGCGAGGAAGGAGTCCTCGTTGTTGGGGCGGACGCGGCCGACGTGGGTCAGGCCGGACCATTGCAGGTCGGGGGCGGGACGGTCCCCGCGGCGGGTGTCAGCACTCATCGGGCCAAGGTGGGCTTGAGGGTGAGGGGCAGGCCGGAGCCGTCGTCCTCAAGCAGCGTCGCGAACTCGAAATCGATCACGCAGAAACGGCCGTCGGCGACGCGGTAGGTGATGTTGCGGAGGGCGCGGTCCTCGTGGCGGACGCCGAAGCGCTCCAGCGCAGCGAACAGTTCCTCCTGCCGCTCCGGCGCGAGGTGATCCACGCGGCGGCCGCAATTGGTGGTGACCAGGCGGAGCTGGGCCGAATCGGCCTCTAGGACTTGGGGGACGAAGTCGCAGCCGCGGGCCTGGAGGTGGCGGAGCACGCGGGTCTCGTGGTCGAAGCGCTCCCGGGCGGAGTGGCCGCGGAAGGTCTTGTGCACCCGGCCGTCGAAGCCGATGCGGACTGTGGCCCGCGCGGTGTCCTTGATTTCCTCCATTGGACGACACTCTCCCGCAGCCGGTCACCCGCTGGCAAGCCGCACCCGTGGCCGGCGGGTCCGCGCTTGCGAGGCCCGGGGAGAACGGCCATGACGTCCCCGTCTTGCACCTCCACCTCGGGCACCACTTTTACGGCGCGGGCAACCTGGGGGATGACTTCATGCTTGGGGGCTTCCTCGAGGCCCTTGAGGCGCAGGCCCCGGGCACCACCTGTTCGTGCCGCGTCCCCTTCCCGCTGCCCCCGCTGCGGGATCGTTTCCCGGCGGTGGAGTGGCTGCCGTACGAGGCGGGGAATCTGGAGCCGTGCCTGCGGCGGGCGGACGCGTGGCTCGGCTTGGGCGGATCACCGTTCCAGCAGGCGCAGTCGGCGTGGTTTCTCGATCACCTTACCGCGGAGGCGGCGGCGTGCGCCCGGTTGGGCAAGCCGATGTTTTACCTCGGCGTGGGCGTGCAGGGCGCGGCGGAGGCACGGGAGCCGGCCGTCCAGCGACTGATCGCGCAGGCCGAGGGCATCTGGACCCGCGATCCGGCGGCCGCGGAACGCCTCGCCGGCCTCGCGCCGCGGCGGCCGGTGGTGGCGGCGAGCGATCTGGCGCATTTGTGGTTCCGCGCGCATCCGCCGCGGCCGGCGGTGGCGGGGCGGCTGAACCTGACGCCGAACTTTGATTTCGGGCCTTGGCCGGGGCGCGACGCGCTGCTGGCGGCGGTGGCGGCGCTGGGCGTGGAGGATCGCGTCTGGCTGGTGCAAGAGGACCGGGAGTTGCCCGGGGCGGAGAGGGCCTTGTACGCGGGGTTGCCACCGGCGGAACGGGCCCGGTGGCGCCTGCTGGCGCCGGATGTGCCGGGGGCCCCGTTGACGGCAGCCCTGGACCGCTGGTCGGGGGCGGGGCAGACCGTGAGCGCGCGGTACCACGCGGCGCTGCTGGGGGCGTGGGCCGGGTCGGCGTTGGTCGTGATCGCGACCAACGAGAAGCTGCGGGGGGTGGCGGCGGCGCTGCGGGTCCCGGCGATCGCGCCGGACGCCCCGCGGGCGGCGGTTTTAGAGGCCTTGACGGCGGCGGCAGCGGGTCCCCGGCGGCCGCCCGTGGCGCTAGCGGAGCAGGCCGCGGCGGCGGTGGCGGCCTGCCTCGCGGCGATTCGCGGCTGAATTTTTCTCGGCACCCCCGGCGCCTTCGCGAAAGACTCCCTCCTTATGCCCGCGCTGCTCCTGTCGCTCGCGTTTGTCGCTTACCTGACGTTGGTCGGGGGCGGGCTGCTGGCCGGGTGCCGCTGGCGGGGCGGGGTCCTGCGGACGTGGCTGCTGGCGCCGGCGGTGGGGCTGGCGGTGGTCATTTTGGCCCTGATGGTCCTGAACCAGGCGGGCCTGCCGGTGCGGGCCTTCGCGTGGCCGCTGACCCTGGGGCTCGGGCTGGCGGCGGCGGGCGTCCTGCGTTGGCGGCGGACGGTGTGGCCACGGCGGGCCCTGGCCCCGTTCGCGGCGGTGGCGGTGGCGTCGCTGCTGTGGACCGGGTGGCCCCAGCTGCGGTTCGGCTTCAACTGGCTCAGCTACGTCAACGACGACTTCGTGAACTACTGCCTGGCGGCGGACCGGTTCCGGGACTTCGGCTTCTGGCGGGCGCCGCACCTGGCGGAGTTAGCGGGGACCGACGTCGCCCAGTATTACTGGTTTATGCACGTGCCGGGCCTGATGCGCTTCGGCAGCGAGATTACCCTCGCGTGGGTGTCGGCCCTGACCGGCCTGAGGGCGCTGGGCATTTTCATGCCGGTGATCTTGGGCCTGGGCCTGGTGCAACTGGCGGCGGCGGGCGCGCTGGTGCTCCACCGCGGGCGCTGGCGGCGACGGGCGTGGCTGACGATGGCCCTGCTGGCGGCGAGTCCCCTGTTTATGCTGGGCTCCCTGTACCAGCTGATCGCGCAGGTGGGCGGTTTGGGCCTGATGCTGGCGGCGACCGTGGTACTGACCCAGCGCCTGCCGGTCCGGCGCGCGGGGGCGATCCCGGCGATCGTGGTCCTGTCGGTGCTGGGTGCGGCGCTGTGCGTGACCTACCCGGAGGTGACGGCGTTCGCGGGCCTGGCGGGCCTGGTGGCGGCGGCCTTCGAGACCGTGCGGCAGCGGCGGCTGCCGGCGGCGCGGCTGACCTTGTTCCTGTATGGCGTGGCGGGGGTGATGCTCCTGCTGCGGACCAATATGCTGGCGTATGTCTTCACGATCATGCTGCAGCTGGGGTCGGGCTTCCGCAGCGTGGACCTGTCGCTGTCGCTGTTCCCGTACTTTATGATCCCGACGGGGCTGGCAAACCTGTTCGGCCTGATGCCCCTGGCGGTGAACTTCCCGGAGCCGTGGACGTCGGTCACCATCCTCGCGGGTGGCTTGGCCCTGCTGGCGGCGCTGGCGGCGGGCGTGCGGGAGGCCGCGCGGGGCGTGCCGATGGCGCTGCTGCTGCTGGTGCAGTTCGCCCTCGCGCTGCGGCTGATGACGTCGGGCAACGACTTCGGCCTCTACAAGCTGGCGATGTTCCTGCAGCCGGCGCTGGCGGCGAGCCTCGCGGGCCTGCTCCTGCGGCTGCCGCGGCCGCGGCTGACCGCGCCGGTGGCCCTTGCCCTGGCGGCCCTCGCGGCGGCGCCCACGGCCCTGCATTACACCGGGGTTTCGCAGGGCGACCGCGCGGGGGGCCTCACCGAGGCGAAGAGCGCCTCCGCCCTCGGCACCGAAGCGCCGCCGGTACCGGCCGGCACGCGGGTGCTGGCCGACGTGAACAACCTGGTCGCGGCCAAGCTGGCGGCGGCGGCGCTGCGGGGCACCGACCTGCGCTACCTCTCGCGCGATTATTACCAGCAGATCGCGCCGATCGAGTACGAGCGCCTCGGCACCACCTTGGTCGGCCTGCACCCGCACTTCGATGCACTCCTGTCCGCGCGGCCGCGGCTGGCGGAGCGCGACCAGCGGACGACGCAGACCCTGCGCCTGTTCGAGACCACCTTCCGGGCGCCACGGCTGGAGTACGCGCCCGGCGCGGCGGACACCTACCTGACGCTCGATCCCGCGCTGGGCCTGTTCAACAAGTTCCATTTCCCGGCGCCGCTGCAGCCAAAGGCCTTCTTCCGCCTCCAGCCGGTGGCGGAGGTGCGCAACCACCTCGTGTTCGTCCATTCCGGGCGGGGCAACCACTACTACCTGGGCGACCGCAACCGCATCGCGATCTTCCAGCAGGAAGCCGACCCGTACACCCCGCGGCAGGACTTCACGGGCATCGGGCGCTTTTTGCTGCTGCGGGTGGAGCGCCCGGACGCCGAGGTGTACGTGCGCCTGCTGGCGACCAAGACCTTTATGGGCCCGGGGCATACTTCGTGGGCCAAGGAGGCGAAGCTGCTGGGCGCCGAGGCCGTGCCGCTCGGTTTGCCGGGGCACGGGGCGGTCAACCGGATCCTCGGGCCGGTGCGGCCGGTGACCTTGGGCGGGGCGGCCTACCTCGCCCTCGACCTGCACGAGCTGCCGGTGCAGTTCCCTTATGAGCGGGGCGGGCTGGCCGCCCTGTACAACCCGCAGGTGCCTTTGGACTCGCGCAAGCTCGTGGCCTACGCGCGCGACATCTCGGCGCTGGGGCGGGACGAGGTGGCGGCGCTGCGCCGGCCGGCGCGGCTGGGGCGTTTCCCGGACGACCTGCTGTTCGCCTCCGGGCTGGAGTATGCGGGCATTTATGAGGACGGCTGGGTGTCGCCGGAGAGCGAGTTCATCCTGACCGGCACCCCCGCGGGTGGCGTGGCGCGGATCCGCGGGTTTGTCCCGGACCTGCCGGGGCGGCCGCTGGGGGCGGGCGTGATCCGGGTGCGGGTGGGCGACCGCGCCTACACCGTGCCGGCCCCGGTGGGCGGGTTCGACTGGTTGCTGCCGCTGCCCACCGCGGCCGCGACCACCCACCTGAGGCTCTCGTTCTCGGCGCAGGCGCCGTTGCCGGACAAGGACCGCCGCCCGATCGGGGCGAACCTGAATCTGGTGGAGGTGTTCCCGAGTCTGCCGACCCACACCTTTGACTTTGGCACGGCGGGCGGGGCGCGGTTGCCGGCGCGCGGGATCGACCAGGACGGCTGGCTGGAACGCGGCGCCACCATCGACCTGCCCCCGGGGGGGAAGCGGACGCTGCGCCTGCGGCTGGAGTTCCCCGACTGGAGCGGCCTGCCGGAGGGCCGCCTGACGACGGTGCTGCAGCCCGACGCCACCGCGGCGGGCGAGGGTGCGGTCCGCGAGCACCGCCTACCCGCGGCGCAGTATTCGGTCGTGGATCTTCCGGTGGCGGCGAGCGCGGGGGTCGGCCGGCTCGAGCTGCGCTCCGCGGTGGACTTTCCCTTGCCGGCGCCGGATCAACGGCGGCGCACCGCGCGCCTGGTCGCGATGGAGTTGCAGCCCGCGCCATGAACGCTCCTCAACGCGCCCTCGTCCTGAAGCTGGACACCCTTGGCGACCTGGTCCTCCTGGCCCCGGCCCTGCAGGCGTTGCGGGCGGCGTGGCCGGCCACGCGACTGACGGTGGTCGTGCGCGCGGCGTACGCGGGGCTGACCCCGTTGCTCGTGCCGGCGCGGGTGGGCGAGGCGCCGGTGGAGTGGCTGACCACGACGCTGGATCCGTTCCGCCACGGTCCGGAGGAGGAGACGGCGGAGCGGGAGCGTTTGCTGGCGGCGGTACGGGAGCGGGTGCCGGAGGTCGTGGTGGCGGCGACGGCGCGGGGCAACTGGCTGGAGGCGGCCGTGGCGGCGGCGGCGCCGGGCGCGCGGCGCGTGGCCTTGGGCGCGGAGGCGGCGGACGCGTATTTCTCGACTCGGCTGCGGGTGGCGTTGGGCATTGAGGCGGCGGGCGTGTTTCCTGAGCGGGTGATCCCGCCGGCGGAGGAGCTGGATTGGCGGCGCGGCCTGCGGCTGGCGGCCGCGGTGTTGGGCCGGGAACTGCCGTCCGCCCCGCCAAGGCTCCCGGCGGAGCCCGACCCGGCAACGCTGGAGGCCCTCGGGCTCACGAGGGGGAAGTACGCGGTTTGCGCGGCGGCGGGGTTCGCGAACGTGCGCCTGAAGACCTGGCCGGCGGAGCGGTACGCGGAGGTGGTGGCGCACCTGCGGGCGCGGCACGGCCTGCCGACCCTCTGGGTGGGCGCGGAGGCGGAACGGGCGCACCTCGCGCCGCTGGCGGGCCCGTACCTGTGGCTAGGGCAGGGGCCGGCGGACTTATCCGTCTTGGCGGGGTTGCTGGCGGGGGCGGCGGTATTCGTGGGCAACGACACCGGGGCAATGCACCTGGCGGCGGCGACGGGCATTCCGACCGTGGGGATCTTTGGCGGGGGTACCTGGCCCCGTTTCCAGCCCGCGGCGGCGCACGGGGCGGCGGTGGTGCATCCCCTGCCCTGCTTTGGCTGCGGGTGGGATTGCCCCTTTGGGGACGCCCCCTGCCTGCAGGCGATCACCCCCGCGGACGCGATCGCCGCGGTGGACGCCGCCCTGGCCGCCGAGGCCTTTGCCGTGAGCGCAATCCAGCGGATCCCGGCGGAGGTGCGGACGGTGCTGGGCGCGACCGCGGAGCGGCACCGGGAGGCGCAGGCGGGGCATTTGGCCCGGCAGCACAAGCTGGAGGAGCTGACGGCCCTGGCGCGCGAGAAGGACCTCTCGATCGCGGAAAAGCAGGGGGAAATCGCCGCCCTGAAGGCGGTGTGCGACGAGCGGGAGAAGACCATTTTGATCCTCGACGGGCACGTGCGGCACTTTCAGGCGGAGAACAACCTCCTGAAGGCGGAGAAGGAGGTCCGGGACCGAGCCTTGGCGGAGGTGACGGGCGAGCCGGGGCGGGCGGCGCGGGCGCTCGAGGACCAGGCGGTCCATATCCGGAACCTGGAAGCGGTACGCATCCGGCAGACGGCCGAGTTGGAGGAGTTGCGGCAAGGGACGGCCAACCGGGAAGCGGGCTTGCACGAGCTGGAGCAGGCCAAGCATTACGGCCGCCTGCTGGGCGAGAAGGAGCTGGTGATCCGGGAACTGAGCGCCGGCATCGCGCACCGCGACCGCGTGTTGCGCGAGGTGGCGGCGGAAACCACCCATTCGACGGCGGACCTGCGCCGGATCGCGCTGCTGCTGCGGGGCTACGTCCGCGAGCGCTGGCTGCGGCCCTTCAAAGCCCGGCTGTACCGGCGGCTGGTGGAGGGGCAACCGGGCGAGCTCGGCGTGCTGCGCCAGCACGCGCCGCGGCCACTGCGCTGGGACCGCGCCCTGGCGCGCCACCGGACGCCGGCCGGGGGCAGCCTGAGCGTCGCGGTCGTGACTCCCAGCTACGGGCAGGAGCGGTTTTTGGGGCGGACCCTCGCGAGCGTGCTCGACCAGGAGTTCCCCGGCCTGCGGTACGTGGTGCAGGACGGTGGTTCGCGCGACGGCAGCGCGGCGCTCATCGCCCGCCACGCCGCGCGCCTGCGCCATTGGGAATCCGTGCCCGACCGGGGGCAGGCGGACGCGATCCGCCGGGGCTTCGGGCACGTCACCGGGGAACTGGCGCCGGACGACGTGATGGCGTGGCTCAACTCGGATGACCTCCTCGCGCCGGGTTCGCTGGCCTTCGCGGCGGGCTATTTCGCGCGGCATCCGGAGGTGGATGTGATTTACGGGCACCGGATTCTGATCGACGAGGAGGACCGGGAGATCGGGCGCTGGGTGTTGCCGCGGCACAATCCGGCGACCCTGGAATGGGTCGACTACGTGCCGCAGGAGACGGTGTTCTGGCGGAAGCGGGCGTGGGACCGCGTGGGCGGGATCGACCCGACCTTCCAGTTCGCCCTCGATTGGGACCTGTTGGCGCGCTTCCAGCAGGCGGGCTGCGTGCTCCGGCGGGTGCCGTACTTCCTGGGCGCGTTCCGGGTCCACGCCGAGCAGAAGACGGCGACCGCGATCCACACGACCGGGGCGGAGGAGATGCGGCGCATCCGGGTGCGTTTCCACGGGGAAAGGTCCGACGATGGGGCGCAGATGGAGCATCACGCCCGGCGCGCCCGGTGGCACGGGGCCTTGACGGCGCGGCTCCTCGCCTTCGGGCTACGCTGGTAACCCTTCCCCGCCATGCTCCTCAGCCTCGTTGTCCCGGTGTACCGGGAAGAGAAGAACGTCCCGGAGTTCCTGCGCCGCGTGCGGCCGATTCTGAGCGCCATCACGGAGGACTACGAGGTGATCTTCGCGCTCGATCCCTCGCCGGACCGCACTGAGGAGGTCATCCTCGCGGCGCGCGCCGAGGATCCGCGGGTCAAGCTGCTGCGGTTCTCGCGGCGCTTCGGCCAGCCGATGGCGACCCTGGCGGGCCTGCAGTATTCGGCGGGCGAGGCGGTGGTGGTGATGGACGTGGACCTGCAGGATCCGCCGGAGCTGCTGGGCGAGATGGTGGCGAAGTGGCGCGAGGGGTTCGACGTCGTGCTGCCGCAGCGGCGCCAGCGGACCGGGGAGCCGTGGGTGAAGCGCCTCGTGGCGGCGACCGGCTACAAGGTCATCAACAAGATCGCGGACGTGCGCATCCCGCCCAACACGGGGGATTTCCGGCTGATGTCCCGGCGGGTGGTGGCGGAGGTGACGCGCCTGAAGGAGACCCACGGGTTTCTGCGCGGGATGGTGGCCGTGGTGGGGTTCCGGCAGGCGCTGATCCCGTTCGATCGTCCGGCACGCTTCGCCGGGGAGACCAACTACAATCGCTTCCTCGGGTCCCTGCGCATCGGTTTCAACGGGATCTTCTGCTTCTCCACCTACGCGCTAAGCCTGAGCACATGGCTGGGCTTCCTCGTCTCGGGCGGGGCGTTTTTGCTGATGGGGATCTATCTCTTCTACAAGCTGATGGGCTGGCCCATCGCCTGGGGCAACCCGACCCTGGTGATCCTGATCTCGTTCCTTGGGGGCATCCAGCTGATCAGCATCGGGATCTTGGGCGAGTACATCGGCCGCATCTACGAGGAGGTGCGGGCACGCCCGAAGTTCATCGTCGAGCGGGCGGAGGGGTTCCGCGACTGAGGCGGCCCAGGGGCGTCGTCTGCACGGGATGAACGCGACCCTGCCGGAACCGGCGCGCGTCCCGCGCCTCCTGATTCTGGTGGTCGCGTACCAGGCAGAGGGGACGATCACCGGCGTGTTGCGGCGGCTGCCGGGGTTCGCAGGCCTAGACGTGGAGGTGCTGGTGATCGACGATTGTTCGGCGGATGGCACCTTCAAGGTGGCGGAGCGGCTGCGGGACGAGGGTGGCTGCCCGCATCGCCTGACCGTGCTGGTGAACCCGGTGAACCAGGGTTACGGCGGCAACCAGAAGCTGGGCTACCGGTACGCCCTGGAGCAGGGCCACGACTTCGTGGCGCTCCTGCACGGGGATGGCCAGTACGCCCCGGAGAGCCTGCCGGACGTGCTGGCTCCCCTGCGGCGGGGTGAGGCGGACCTCGTGCTGGGCTCGCGGATGCTCTCCCCGGGCGGCGCGCGGCGCGGCGGGATGCCCCTGTACAAGCGCGTGGGAAACCAGCTGCTGACCGCGTGCCAGAACCGGATTTTGGGCGTGGGGCTGAGCGAGTACCACACCGGCTGCAAGGCCTTCCGGGCGGACCTGCTGCGGCGGATCCCATTCGAGCTGAACGCGGACGTCTTTCATTTCGATCCCGAGTTCATCGTGCAGGCCCTGCGCACCGGGGCACGGATCACGGAGGTCCCCTTCCCCACCCGCTACGGGGACGAGATCTGCCGCGTGAACGGGCTGCGTTACGCCTCGGACACCCTGCGCACGACGCTGGTCGCGCGCCTGCAGGATTGGGGGCTGCTGTACCGGCGGAACTTCGACGTGGTGCCGCCGGCGGACGCCCCGGCGGCCCCGGGCAGGCTGAGTTTTCCCTCCGTGCTCACGGCGGCCTTGGAGGCGGTGCCGGCGGGCACGGTGGTGCTGGACCTCGGGGGCGCGGGGGCGGAGCTGTGCGGGCCGCTGCGGGCGCGCGGTTGCCGCGTGCTCGGCTGGGCCGTGCCGCCGGAACGGGCGGGGGCCTACGACGAGGTGCGCGGGCCGGAGGCGGGGAGCGAGGTTCCGCCGGACGACCTGCGGGGCATCGACGTGGTGCTGCTGCTCGATGAACTCTCGCGGCAGGCGGATCCCGAGACGTACGCGTCGGCGCTGCGGGCGGCGGCGGGGCCGGGCCTCAAGGTCGTGCTGTCCACGGGAAATTTGGGCTTCGTCGTCCCGCGGCTGATGCTGCTGGCGGGGCATTTCAACCCCACGCGCCGGGGCATCCTCGATGTGCGCCATCGGCGGCTGTTCACCCTCCATTCCCTCCGGCGGCTGCTGCGCGAGGGCGGGTTCCGGGTCGAACGGATCACAGGCGTGCCGGCGCCGATCCCGCTGGCGCTGGCGAACCCCGCGTGGAGCCGGCGCCTGCTCGCGGTGCAACGCTACTTGATTCGACTGGCGCCGGGGTGGTTCGCGTACCAGTTGCTCGCGGAGGTGCGGCCGTTGCCGAACCTCCCGGCGCTCCTGGAGGCCACGCGGCGCCATAGCGCGGCGCGCGCGGCCCGGGAGAATCAGGCGACGTAGCGGGAGATCCCGACGATCGTGAACTCCTCATCCACGCCGGCCGTCTTCACCTTGACCACCTCGCCCGGCTTGCGGCCGAGGAGGGCGGCACCGAAGGCCGTCTTGTAGGAGATGATGTGGCGGTCGGGATCGCCGTCCCAGGCGCCGAGGATGGTGAACGTGGCGGTCGAGCCATCGGCCACCTTCCGGACTGCGACCACCGTGCCGATGCTGGCCTGGTCGGTCGTGGCGTCCTTGAAGTCGGTGACGCGGGCGCGGGCGAGGTCGCGCTCGAGCTGGCCCTTCTGGGCCATCAGCACGGACTGGTCCTGCTTGGCCATCTTGAACTCGGAGTTCTCGCGGAGGTCGCCGTGCTCGCGGGCGGCGGCGATCGCCTTGGAGTTCTCGGGGATCTTCTTGGCCACGATCTGATCGTACTCCTCGCGCTTCCGGTCGTAGCTGGCGCGGGACACGATCAGCTGCTCGTCCTTGCCCTCGGCGTCGGCGGCGACGAGCGACTGGATCTTCGGGAAGATCTTGATAAAGCGGGCGAGGAGCGACTTCTTGGTCAGTTCCTCGAAGCCCTGGTTGAGCATCAGGGTGTTGGCGAGGTCGCGGGCGGTCTCCGGGTCGGCGGTGGAGAGCAGGTCCGGGATCAGGTCGGTGTCCTCGGAGAGGATGTCGGCGAGCGGGATCCGGCGGGCGCTGGCGGCCTGGAGGGCCTCGTAATCGATGGCGAAGAAGATGGCGCTGAGCAGCCGCGGGGTGATCAGGTCGTGGAGGAGCTTGGCGAACTTCTTCGAGTCGCGGTTCTTGACGATCCAGAGGAGCACCGGGGCGCGGAGGTTCTGCTCGGTCTGCCAGCGGCGGAGGGTCTCGGCGAGGTGGTCGGCGTGTCCTTCCTCGATCAGGAAGTTGATGCACTCCGTGGTGAACTTGCCCTGCGAGGTCTTGAGCAGCTGGAAGAGCACGTCGCGCGCCTCGATCGGGTGCGTGTCGCGGATCAGCCGCAGGAAGCGGGCCTGGAAGTGCACCGGGATCTTCTCGGCGATGCCGGGGAGGTCGCGGGTGTTCGCGATCAGGGTGGCCTGGGCCGGCTCGAAGGCGTCCGTGCGGCCGAGCAGCTTGGTGAGGTCGTCGCGGACGGCGGCCCCGTAGAGGCGTTCCGCGGCATCGAGCTGGTTCGAATCGCGGACGGACTCGGCGAGGCCGTCGAGGATGGCCCCGAGGTCGCCGGGGCTGGCCTTGCCGTCGACGGCGGCCATCAGTTCCTCGGCGAGGGTGATGCGGCGGCGGGCGGAGCGGGTGCTCGTGAACTGCTCGCGGATGCCGTCCTCGGCCGAGACGGGCGTCTCGCGCACAACGTAGCACTCGGTCTTCTTGGCGGGGACGGAGAGGCGGGCGTCCTGGGCGATCTGCTTGCGGGCGGCGGCCCACCACTTCTTGAATTTCTCCTCGCCGAGGACCTGGGCGAGGACGATCTCGAGCTCGATGGCGGTGGCGGCCTGGTTCGGGTAGGCCTGCAGGGCCTCGACCACCAACTGCGCGGGCTCGTTGGCGATCAGCTCGTTGATGCGGGCGGGCTCGGTCTCGCGGCGGACCAGCAGGTGGCGGGGGTGGAGCACCTCCATCGTGGAGACGCAGAAGGCGGGATCCATCGCGTGGCCGGCCTTGCCCTTGAAGTCGATCGTCAGCCGCTGGGCGGACTCGTCGTAGGCGCGGATCTGGCCGAAGCCCCAGCTGCGGTGGACGACGTAAGCGCCCGGCACCATCGCCTCGAGTTTCGATTTGGCCGGCTTGAGGGCCGGCATTTTGGCGAGGAGCGCGGAAACGGCTTCGGAATTCATGGTTGCGTGACTGATGACCTGAACGGGAGAGTTGAGCGGACCTTTCTCCGCCTTGTCAAACCGAGTGTCGCCCCGGGCGTCCCGGGAAGACGCCCTGATGCCGACCCAAACCGCCCTGCCACCCGACGCCTGGACCTCCGCCGCCCTGCTGCTCACCCGCTGGATCGCCCGCGGGGAGCGCATCGACCTGTTGCTGGAGACCTTGCCGCGGGAGCTGACGGGCCCGGCGCGGGCGCAGTGCCAGCACCGGGTGCTGGGGGTGGTGCGGCACCACGGGCGTCTGGAGGCGGCGCTGGGGCGGCTGGTCGCGCACGCCCCGCGGCACGAGGTGCGCGCGGTGCTGCTGCTGGCGGGCCTGGAGCTGCTGGAGGCGGCGGCCGCGGCGGAGGCGGACCCGGGGCGGGTGCCGCGGATCGTGCACCACGCCGTGGAGCGCACCAAGACGCTCGCCAGCCCGGCCGAGGCCCGGATGGTGAATGCGGTCGTGCGGCGCCTGGCCGAGCCCCTGGCGCAGCCCCCACCGCCGGCGGAGGCGGACGCGGCGACCCTGGCCGAGTATTTTTCGCATCCGGTCTGGCTGGTGCGGACCTGGCAGGCGCAATTCGGCCCGGCGGCGACGCGGTCGCTATTGGAATGGAACCAGACCCCGGCGCCGGTGCACGGGCGCTGGCGGGGGCCGGGTGAGCCGCCGGAGTTCCTCCAGCCGACGGCCTGGCCGGGCTTCCTGCGCGTGCCCTCCGGCCGTTGGGCGGACGTGGAGCCGCTCCTGGCGGCGGGCCAACTGTACCTCCAGGATCCGTCCACCCGCCTGCCGGTGGAGCTGTTGGCCCCGCAAGCGGGCGAGACCTTGCTCGATCTTTGTGCGGCCCCCGGGGGCAAGAGCCTGCTCATTGCGGATCAGATGGGCGCCGGCCGCCTCGTGGCCGTGGACCAGCCCGGGACGCGGCTGGAGCGGTTGAAGGAAAACCTGTCCCGCGCCCGGGGCGTGGACGTGGCATTGGTGCAGGCGGACCTGTTGGGCCAGCCCGGGATGGTGCTGCGGGAGCATCGGTTGCCCGAGGCCTATGATGGCGTGCTGCTGGATGTGCCGTGTTCCAACACGGGCGTGATGCGGCACCGGGTGGACGTGAAGTGGCGCCTGCAGCCGGGGGATTTCCGCAAGCATCCGGCGCAGCAGTTGTCGCTCCTGCACGCGGCGGCGCGGCTCGTGCGCCCGGGTGGGCGGCTGGTCTATTCGACCTGCAGCATCGACGCGGAGGAGAACGAGCACGTCGTGCGCGCCTTCCTCGCGGGGAAGGCGGGCGGGCCGTTCAGCCTGGAGCGTTCCGTGGTGAGCCAGCCCTGGGTGGCGGGCCACGACGGCGGCGGCGCGTTCCTGCTCAGGAAGGCCTGAGCGGCGCGCGGCGGGCCCGCCGGGTGGGATGGCCACAAAAGGCTCAAGGGCGGCTCGACGCGGATCGCATTGAACGTGGCGTCCATAGACGCCGCGGTCGTTTTAGGGCGAGCGCCCCGAGTGAGGGCTCCGAGCAGTTGCAGGTTTCGCCCTGACCCCTTCCGCTGACCCGCCCGCCTACGGATTCGCTCAGGAGTGGGCTAGCCACAAAAGGCACAAGGGCCGCTCGGCGCGGACCGGACTGAGCGTGGCGTCCATAGACGCCGCGGAGGACTCGGCGCGAGCGCTCGGACCAGAGGGCTCCCAGCGATTGCCCCTATTGATTGAGGCCCGCACGGCTGCGCGGTCGGCTATCTGCGGCTCAAGCCTTCGCCTGAACTGCTCCCGCAATTTCGCCCCGCGGCGTCTATGGACGCCACGCAAGCATCGTCCGCGGCTCCGATCCCTTGCGCCTTTTGTGGCCCACCCCGCGACTCAGGGCAGCTCGTAGACCTCGACCAGCGCGATGCCGGTGGTACCGCCGACGCCGCTCACCTGGGCCGTGTAGGCCCCAGGGGGCAACGTGACCACCAGCGCGGCATCGCGGCTGCCCGGGGTGAGCGCAAAGGCACCGACGCTGGCGAACGCGGGCGCCAGGGCCGCCTCCCAATCATCGTTGGCGGCCAGCTCCTCGCTCGCCCCCGAACGCAGCACGGCCAGGCGCGGATTGGCGAGCGAGCCGGTAACCCCGAGGCTGCCCAGCGTCGGGCCGATCCCGCGGAGCAGCAGCCGCTTCGGCGCCGTGCCCCCCACCGCGAAGCCGGCGATGAGGACGTCGCCGCCGGTGCCCACCCGGGCGCGGCAGGACAGGTTGACGAGGGCGCCGGGCTCGGCATCCGCCTCGTAGACCTCGACCAACGCCACCCCTTGGGCCGCGGCCCCGGTGCCGTTGCCGGAGACCTGGACCGTGTAACCACCGGGCGGAAGGGTGACCAGCACGGCGGCGTCGCGACCGGCGGAGGGCAGCGGGAAGGCGGCGGCCTGGGTGGAGGCGGTGGCGACGGCGGCGGGATCGGGGAACGCGGAGGCGTCGTCGTTGAACAGGATCCGGTCGCCCGCGGCATCGAAGATCGAAAGCACCGGGTCGGCGAGCGTGCCCCCGAGGCCGAAGGCGGCGAGCGCGGGGCCGGCGGCGCGAATGAGCAGTGTCTTGGGCCGGGTGCCGCGGACGGTGATACCGGGGATGACGACGTTGGCGCCGGTGCCGACGGAGGCGCGGGCGGAAAGGTTCACCAGCGCACCGAAGTCGAGCGTGAGCGTGGCGGGGGCGCTCGCGGCGCGGCCGGCGGCGTTGGTGGCGACGCAGACCCAGTCCCCGGCGTGCGCGGGGCCGACATTCGTCAGCGTGAGCTCGGGGCCCTCGGTGGTGCAGAACTCACCGCCGCGGACGTACCACGCGAAGGTCGCGGCCGGGCTGGCGGCGACGGCGGCGGAGAAGGTGACCGTGGAGCCGGGCGCGGCGCGGACGCTGCGGGGCTGCCGGGTGAATTCCGGCGCGGTCGCCGCGGGCAGCACCGCGAGGTCGATCAGCTGCCGGGCCTCGCCCACGGCGTGGCTGAGGCGCAACTCGACCTCGTGCCGGCCGGCGCGGCGGGGCGTGCCCGTCAGGGCGTCGCTGGTCAGCGTGACCCCTTCGGGCAAGCCGCGGGCCTCGACCGTCACGCCGGCGCCGGGGGCGGGCAGGGCGAGGCGGAACGGCTGGCCCGCCTGGGCGCGCGCGAACCGGTTCGGCCCGGGCACCGGGGCGCGGGCCGCGGAGCGCTCCGGCAGCTCGGCGTAGTTGATGTACCCGATGAACATCTCGTCCCACGTCTGGTCGCCGCCACGGACCAGTTGGTTCGGATCCGGATTGTAGGGGTTCTGCGGGGAATTATCGAAGGAGCCACGCAGCCGGATCGTGGTCCCGGCGGGCAGCCGCCGCGGCTCGGTGAAGCGATAGCCAGTCTGCCAATTGAAGTCGTACTGCGGCACATTCAGGAGCGTCTCCACCGTGCCATCCGGGTGCAGGGCCTCGTAGCGGACGGTCTTGCCCCGGTAATGCATATGCGGGTTGAGCTCGTAGAGGAGCACATCGCGGGTGGTCGAGGGAGTGAACGTCGCCTGCCGCGGGTAGTCGCGCACGCGGGGCGGGATGGAGATCGTGTTGACCGGGAAGATCGGGGCGTAAGCGGAGCGGGTCTGCAGTTCCCGGGCCGGGGCGGCGGAATGGAAATACAGGCCGATGCGCGTCGCATCCGTCTCGGGTCGCCCCGTCGGCGTGTAGTGGGTCTGGAAGGTGAGGGCGGAACCCGGCCGGAGGCGCTTGCCCGTGCCCGCCGGAAATGGGGTCTGGGCGACTCCCGGCACAAAGCCAGCAAAGAAGCCCCCCTGCCCTCCCGCAGCGGCTAACACGTCAAAGATCGTCCCCTCAAAGACTAGGGAGTGATGGACGACCCGGGAGTTACCCGGTTTGACCACCGCGGCGCGCACCCAGCGCTCCTCGGCGAAAGGCAGGTTCACGGTGGAGTAGACGTAGTCGATGGTCCCCGTCGCCGGGATCGACTGGGTCGGAATGGTCAGAATCAGGTCTGGCGGACCCAGCTCCCAGCCGTCGCTCGCGGGGGGCCGCACCGTCGTCAGCGGGTCGGGACCGGTGCCGCGCGGCGCCCCGGCCTTGGCCCACGCGTGGAGGGTGGAGGACTCCAGTGGGGTAAGCGCGACCCCGTTGGCCCACGCCCCGTGCGCGGAGTCGGCGTGCCAGGGCGCCATCCGGCGGGTGAGCAGCGTGCCGCGGATCGCGTCGGCGCGGGAGGCTAGGTCGGCGTGCCGCGTGTAGGCGTGCGGCGCGATCCCGTCAGGCACGTGGCAGGCGACGCAGCGCCGCTGGACGATCGGCGCTACGACCGAGCTGTAATCGATTTCCGGCGCGGCCGGCAGGGCGAGGCGCGGCGCGGCCGCGGGGATTTCCACGGCGGCGGGCTCGGGACGGCGGCCCGCGAGGTGGGCCGCCACGGCCTCGGCGGCCCAACGCCGCCCGGGCGCCTGCAGCGTGCCCGGCGGGGCGTCGTCCAAGGGCCCGCGGTAGAGCAGCGTCGAACCGGGACCGGCGGTGAGCACGAAGGTCTCCAGTTCCCGGGTGACCCCGAGCTCGGAGGCGAGCAGCTGGGCCTCATCGCGCAGGACGGGGGTCCCGTTGTTGAACAGGGTCTGTTCGGCGGTGAGGGCGGCGGGGTCGGCGCCGGCGGTCGAGTCCACCTGCCAAATGACGACATCGGAGGCGGGGAACCGGGCGCGGAGATCCCGCAGGGCGGCGGCCGTGGCGAGGGCGCGGGCGGAGCCGCGGGCGGTGAAGACGAGGACCACCGCCCGCGCGGTCGACTCGTAATAAAGCTCGCGCGTGACGCCCTGGTGGTCGGTGAGCCGGAAGTTCGGGATCAGCGCGCCCGGCTGGGGGCCGCCCGGCGTGGGCGCGGCCGCGAAGGCGCGCAGGTCCTCCAACCGGCCCGAGTGCGGGTGCACGGCCCCGAGGAGGGCGGCGGTGAGCAGGAAGACGCCGGAGAGAGCGCGCCGCGAAAGCATAGGCGGGAGGGAAAGTGGAAAACGGCGGCTGGCAAGCCGGTCCAGACGCCCCGGAAGAGGCTTGCCGCCCCACCGCTTCGCCGGCACCTGCCCACTGTGGCCTCCGCCGTTTCCTTTCGGTTCCTCCTCGCCGGCTACGCCGCGCTGCTCAGCGCCGGTCCAGCCGGCGCGGCCGAGGCCGTGCTTTCCCGCCCCGGGCAATGCGTGGTGGAGAAGCTGATGGGCGAGGCGACGGCCGGCGTCGGGACCCAGCGCCGTCCGGTGCGGGCGGAGGAACGCGTGCCCGCGGACGCCACCGTGCGGACGGAGCGGCGGGCCCTGCTGACCCTCGTCCTTTCAAACGGGACCCGCCTCGAGCTGGGACCGGAATCGGAGCTCACGCTCGAGGAGCTGCTGCAGGCGCCGTTCCCGGCCGGGACCAAGGTGGCGACGCTGCCCCAGGAGCCGAGCGTCTCGCAAACCCGCCTGCGCCTCGCGGCCGGTGACCTGCGGCTGCAGGTGAAGCCGCTGCGGGCCGCGCAGGGCTCCTTTCTGGCCGTGGTGACCCCCGCGGGCGTCCTGCGCCTGAACGGCGGCGCCGCCCGCCTGCAGGTGCGCCTGACCGCGGCGGGCTTCGGCTGGTGCGGCGTGGAGGTGACCGAGGGCACAGGCGAGTTTGAGCGCACTGGCGGCAACGCGGCGCCCCTCGCCGCCGGGGCCCGCGTGGACTTCTCCTTCGAATCCGACGGCGCCGGCGGCGCGCGGGCGGTCGAGGCGGCGCCGCCCCCGCGCCGTTGAGCGGCGTCCCAGCCCGTCGGTTGCAACCCGGCCCGGACCCCGTTTGCTGCCGTGATGCGACTCGTGAAGATCCTCCTCGGGGTGGCGCTGGCGGCGATCGCCCTGACCGTCGGCCTGGTGGTGGCGGCCGGCTTGGCGGTGGCCGGGCTCGCCACCTACCTTTACCTGCGGATCCGGGGGGCCCGGCGGCGGCCCGCGGTGGCCACGCGCTTCCCGCCGCGGCCGGGCACCACGGGCGAGATCATCGAGATCGAGGCGACCGAGTTGCCGCCGGGGAAACCGGGGCCGTGACGGGCGGCGGGCGAAGCCCGAGGTTCCAGCGCACGCGCGTGACGAGGCCGCTCTCGAATTCCGAGCCGGGGCGGGAGG
>Ga0194130_10003607_pt1 | contig 20556 bp, 22 predicted proteins | sample TA2KigsurfametaG_FD_160084 | JGI IMG/M metagenome (GOLD analysis project Ga0194130, IMG submission 160084) | Freshwater microbial communities from Lake Tanganyika, Tanzania - TA2015050 Kigoma 12 surface | ecosystem: Environmental > Aquatic > Freshwater > Lake | place: Tanzania: Lake Tanganyika... | reverse complement strand
TGCGGCTGGGCATGATCCAGGCGAACACGCCCACCAGCGCCACCGTCAGCGCCAGGGAGCCGAAGGTCAGCCACGGGTGCGCCTCCCCCTGCAGCAGCACGATGTCGTGGGGCAGCAGCACCAGGGCCGCCAGCACCGCCGCGCCGGCCAGTCCCAGGCCGCCGAAGAAGGTGAGGGCCCGCACGGTGCCGGGCCAGCGCAGGAAGAACCGCTCCGCCAGCACCGCCTGCTTCACCAGCCGCTCGAAGCCGGGCACATGCACGTAGTAGTGGTCGCGAAGCTGATCGGTGCTGACCATGTCCCCCGTCGTGCCGAAGGGGAAGAGCGTCTCGATCAGGTAGGCCTCGTGGGGCAGCAGCGCCCTCCGCTGGTCCGGCTCGCCCAGCAGGATGAACACGTAGCGCTTGCCCAGGTTCAGGAACAGCAGCTTCCGCTGGTCCTGTTCGATGCGCAGCTGGCCCTTCACCGCCAGCGCCACCAGGGTGGCCGAAAGGGCGGTTCCGCTCACCTGCTCCGCCACCAGGCTGCCCAGCACCGCCGGCGGCAGCCCCTCAGGGGGTTCGTAGGCCACCGGCACGGCGCCCACCGCCGGATCCCGGCCGATGCGCCACCAGAGCGGGCCCAGCACGCCGGCGCCCAGCAGGGGCAGCAGCAGGGCCAGCCGCCCCTGCCACCAGTCGATCAGCTGGGCCAGGGCCGAGGGCGGCGGCACCAGCCCCTTGGCGAAGCCCACCGCCAGGGTGAAGCCCTCGCCGGGCTCCAGCCGCCGGGTGGTGCGGCTGGCCACCGTGTCGGCGCCGATCGTCAGGGTGGCGTTCCGGTCCCTGGCGCCGCGGGGCCCGGTGTAAACCGAAGCGTGGAGTCCTGACACAGCCGGCGGCAGCTGCACCCGGGCTGAGGCCCGCTCGATCGGCACCTCCCAGGCGTTGCCGGTGACGTTCCAGTTGAACTCGTCGTGGTCCGGGTAGAAGCGCAGACCCCGCTTCAGCCGGTAGGTGATCACGGCCGTGCGGCTGGCGTTCTCGGCGCCCGGAATCCAGATCTTCAGTTTCAGGTCGGAGCCGGGGTGGCTGCTCTCGTAGCGGTAGGGCCGGCCATCGGGGTCGGTGACCGCCAGCACCCGCAGCCCAAGGGGTTCGAGCCCGCCGGGCCGCCGGGCCAGCAGGGGGATCTGGCGCACCAGGCCGTTCCAGGAGCCGTCGAAGCGGGCGGTGAGGGTTTCGCTCACCTGCACGGCACCGGTGGGCTCCACCACCGCCTGCATCTGGAAATCGGTGAGTGTCAGCTGGCGCTCGGCGGCGCTGAGGGCGGCGCCGGCCCCCCAGGGGACCAGGAGCAGCAGGGTCAGGGCCAGGCCGAGCAGCCCCCCCAGCCCCCAGCGCCAGCGGCGCCGCAGCCGCCGGGCGGCCGCAGAGCCCTCAGCCATCGAAGCGGACGGCGGGAACCGCCGCTTCGGCCGGGTTCTCCAGCTCGAAGTAGGTGCGCGGGCGGAACCCGAAGCCGCCGGCCACCAGGTTGGAGGGGAACTGCACGATCACCGTGTTGAGATCCCGGACCACGGCGTTGTAGTAGCGGCGGGCGCTCTGGAGCGTTTCCTCGATCTGGCTGAGGTTGGCCTGCAGGGTCTGGAAGCTCTCCACCGCCCGCAGGGCCGGGTAGGCCTCCGCCAGGGCGAACAGCTGGCCCAGCGACGCCCCCAGGGCCTGCTCCGCCTGCTGCTGCTCCCGGGGCCCCCGGGCGGCCACGGCGGCGTTGCGGGCTTCGATCACGGTCCGGAAGCTGTCCTTTTCGTGGCTGGCGTAGCCCCGCACCGTCTCCACCAGGTTGGGGATCAGGTCGTGGCGCCGTTTGAGCTGCACGTCGATGTCGGCCCAGGCATTGTCCGCCAGCACCTGCAGCTGGGCCAGGCGGTTGTAGATCAGGATCAACCCGACGGCGGCGACCGCCACCAGGATCAGCAGCAGCGGCATCGGCCCAGGGTTTGGTTGTTTCCGAGCCTAGGGGGACCCCACGTTTCCGCAGGCGTTCGCCCCGTAGGGGGCGTCGTCGGCCGGCAGGGTCACCCCCAGCCGCTGCCGCCACTCCGCCACCGGCAGCTCCCAGCCCTCCTCCCAGCGGACCGTGGCGAAGGGACGGGCGGTGAAGCCGATCGTGGTGCCATGGCTGATCGACCGGCTGAGGACTTCATATCCGTCGAGCTTGAAGCGGAACCCGGCGATCTGGGCCGCGTGGATGAGGCTCACGTAGGCGGGGAAGCCGATCTGGGTGGCGGTGATGGCCAGCACGCCGTTCTCCCCCGCCGGCATCGTGCCGAAACCGCTGACCACATGGTGGATGTCGTGGGTGGTGGCGATCCGCTGGGTGAGCCAGCGGCCCTGCGTGTCGACGGGGCGGGAGCGGAAGAACTCCGGGTCGTAGTTGAAACGGCGGATCAGGGCGGCGTAGGTGCGGCCGAGGCTCCCCTCCGGCAGCGTTTCGAGCCGCTCCAGATCCGGTTGCAGGGGCGGATAGCGCTCGTCCATCATCTCTGCCCCACCCGGCAGGGCCCGGAAGCGGGCGATGCAGGCCTCCATCTGGGGCGTGTCCAGGAAGCTGTCCACCAGATCGGCGATCCGGGCCAGATCCCCCTGGCTGCGGCCCACGGCGATCAGCTGGCGCGCCTGGCCCAGAGCCTGCAAAGAGAGCTGGAAGCGATGCATCGGTGGGGCTGCGCCTGGGGCGAACCTAGGCCCGCTGTGGCGTCTGGCCGGGGATCACCAGCTGCGGGCCGGGACCGGCAGCGGCGGTTCCGGATCGAGCGGCTGCTCCTGGAACGGCCAGACCCGGGGCAGCACCGGAGCCGCCAGCCCGCGCTCGGCCCGGATCCGGGCCCAGATGCGCGTGAACCAGAAGCGGGCCGCCTGGGTGGAGCGGCCCCGGTAGCGGGCCACCAGGCCCCGTTCCAGCCGGCCGCAGGCCATCGTCCCCTCCAGCCCGTGCCGCTCGGCGCGGCAGGCCTCCAGCAGGGGCTCGCCCACCGGCCCCGGGGCGGCCCACACCAGGCTGGCGAACACCGGCTGGCCCCCCAGGCCGTGGGGGCTCTCCAGGCTGGCGCCGCCCAGCTCCAGCCGGTCCACCAGCTCCCACTGGCCCTGACGCCGGATCTCCAGCAACGAGCGCCAGCGGCCGGATCCGAGCGTCTCGCCATCGGCGCTGCGCCCCAGCCGCACCACCTCCGCCCCCAGCCAGCTGGCCCCGTCGGCCAGCTCCACCCGGCAGGTCTGCTGGAACAGGCCATCCCGGAAGACCACCAGCTCCTGGGGCAGCCACTCCAGGTCGGCCCCTGCGGCGAGGCGGAAGTCGAGGGTCTGGTGGGTCCAGCTGCCGGCGGGAACCCGCCGGGAGCGGCCCACGGTTCCGTAGACCTTCTGGGCCGCCACGCTGGTGATCAGGGCCCGGCTGCCGGCGCCGAGGTCGGCCTCGATGGCCAGCTCATCCCCCCCCACCAGGCCGCCGCCGGTGTGCAGCAGGGGCAGTTGACAGCGGCCATCGGCGGCGGCGAAGGCCCGCTGGATCTTCAGCGGCGCCGTGGCTCCGCCCTGGTGCCGGGTGGCCCCGTCCGCGCCTCCGGTGGTCTCGAAGCGAAGCCGGGCCTGGGCTCTCCAGGGGGCGGGAGCGGTGAGCTGCATGGCGGTGATCGTGGGGCCCCGGGGGCCTGGATTTGGTAGCGCCCGACACAAGGCGGCCGGCCTACGGCTGGCCAGGGTGGACGCCCCACCCCGCCCGCTGGCCCGCTCGATGCCCGGCCCCGCTGTTTCTGATGTCGCCGCTCCCGACGCTGGGCCCCTGGTGCTGGTGAGGCACCTGCGTCACGGGGAGGCGCCGGCGCCGGATCCGCCGCTGCGGCTGCCGCTGCGGGCCGACGAGCGCACGAGCCTGCGGGGCCATCGCCGCAGCGCCTGTGGGCGGGACCTGCTGCTGCAGCTGCCCCGCGGCGCGGCCCTGGAGCCCGGCGACCGGCTGGCACCGGAGGCCGGTGGGCCCCTGGTGGTGGTGGAGGCCGCCGAGGAGCCGCTGCTGGTGGTGCGGGCCGCCGATCCCCTGGCCCTGCTGCAGGCGGCCTATCACCTGGGCAACCGCCACGTGGCCATGGAGCTGCACCGCGACGAGCTGCGCCTGGGGGTCGACAGCGTGCTCGAGGATCTGCTGCGGCACCGGGGTCTGACCGTGGAGCGGATGAGCGGGCCGTTTCTGCCCGAACCCGGGGCCTACGAAGGGTCCGGCCACGCCCACCAGCACGCCCATGGCCACCACGGCCATTCCCACCCATGAGCCACGCCCGGCTGCGGCTGTTCCAGCTCGTCAGTCCCGCCCTGCCGGTGGGAGCCTTCAGCTATTCCGAGGGACTGGAGGTGCTCGTCCAGGCGGGTGAGCTGGGCGATGCCGAGGGCGTGGCCCACTGGCTGGAGGCGGAGCTGGCCCGGGGGGCCCTGGCGATCGAGGCCGCCAGCCTGAACCGGCTGATGCAGGCGCTCACCCGATGGCGTGAGTTCCCGGAGGGGCCGGCCCGCCAGGAGGTGCTGGAGCTGGATGGCTGGCTGCTGGCCCAGCGGGAGGCGGCCGAGGTACGGGCCCAGCAGCGCCAGATGGGCCGCTCCCTGCTGCAGCTGCTGGCCGATCTGGCCCTGCCCCTGCCTGGGGATGGGTCCCAGCGTCTGGCCTGGCCAGGGGCCTGGGCCTGGGCCGGGGTGGCCCTGGCCATCGCGCCCCAGGAGCTGGTCGAGGCCTACCTCTACGGCTGGATCGCCACCCAGCTCAGCGCCGCCGTGCGGCTCGTGCCCCTGGGCCCCACCGAAGCCCAGCGGCTGCAGCTGGCCCTGGCGCCCACCATCGCCGCCCGGGCGGCGGAGCTGGCGGCGGCCGATCCCGAGGACCTCTGGAACGGGGGGGTGGGGGCAGGGCTGGCCCAGCTGGGCCATAGTGAGCTCTATTCCCGGTTGTTCCGCAGCTGATGGCCAGACCGGCAGGGGCCAGCCGGCGGCAGGCGCTGCGCCTGCTGGGCGGGGCCGCCACCCTGCTGGCCGCCGGATGCAACGCCCGCCGCCGGCCCCCGGGCCCGCCGCGCCTGGGCCTCATCCAGTACGTGCGGGGGGCCGGCCCCGATGCCGCCCGCCGCGGGTTCGTGCAGGCCCTGGCCAGGGGCGGCTTCCGGGCGCCGGCCGGCGTGATCCTGCTGGAGCGCTTCGCCGCGGGCAGCATGGCCACCTGCCGCGCCCAGGTGGAGGAGCTGCTGGAGGGCGGGGTCGACATGCTGGTGGCCATCGGCACCCCGCCGCTGACGGCGATCCTCGCCATCGCCCCGGCCCGGGTGCCGGTGGTGTTCACCTACTGCTCCAACCCCTGGGGGGCCGGCGCCGGCACCAGCTACACCCGCCACCGGCCCAACGTGGTGGGCACGGTCAGCACCAGTCCCCTGGCCGAGCAGCTCGATCTCGCCCGGCGGATCACGCCCGGCCTGGCCGGTGTGGGGCTCGTCTTCCATCCCTCCGAGGCCAACGCCAGCTTCGAAGCGGAGATGCTGCGCCGGGAGGCGGCCCCGCGCTCCCTTGCGGTCGTCGTGGAGCCGGTGGCAGGGCCGGCGGAGGTGGCCCGGGCCGCCGACGCCCTGGCCACCCAGCGGGTGGGGGCCCTGGTGCGGGTGGGTGACTACGCCACCAGCGTGGGCTTTCCTGCCCTGGCGGCGGCCGGCCTGCGCCATCGCCTGCCGGTCTATTCCGTCGATCCCTCCGACATCACCACGCCGGGGTGCCTGGCGGTGGTGGGCTGGGATCCGGAGGCCGATGGGGCCCAGGCCGGAGCTCTGGCGGTGCAGGTGCTGCGCGGCCGCTCCCCTGCCTCGATGGCCTTCGAGCCGGTGACCCGGAAGCTGCTGCTGCTGAATGGCCGCACGGCCCGGGCCATCGGGGTGACGTTCCCGCCGGAGCTGCTGCGTCAGGCCGACCGGGTGACGGGGTGACGCCGCCGGTGGCCATCCCGGTGGCCGGCGGGGCGATCAGCGGCCGCGCTCACCGCGGGGCTCCCCGGTCCGCTCGATCAGTTCGATCACCCAGCTTTCGTTGAGGGTCTTCACCAGGCGGTTGGTGGCGCTGGCCATGGTGGAGAGCTCGCGCAGGGTCTGGAGCAGCAGCGGCCGCGTCTGGGTTTCGGTGCTCTCCAGCCGCCGGATCAGGGCGGACAGGTCGGCGGCGGTGCCGTCGGCCCGGTCCTCCAGCCGCTCGGCCAGGGCGCGGGTGGCCCCCAGGGTGCGGTTGAGCTCGCTGCTGCTGCGCCGGGTCTCGGCCTCCAGGCGTGTCGCCAGGCGGCGGCTGGCCACCAGGGTGCGATCGATCTCGTCGAGGCTGCGGGGCAAGCGGGACTCCGCCAGGGTGAGGCCGCTGCTCAGGGCCCGCTGCAGGGGAATGCGGCTGCTGGCCACCTCGGCGATCAGGTCGTCGATGTCGGGGCGGCTGGTGAACACGAGCGTCTCGCCATCCCCGATCGGGGGCTGGCCGATCGCCGCCGGATCGGGGGTGATGGCGATATAGCTGTCGCCGAGGAGCCCCAGCTGGGCCAGTTCCGCCCGGCTGCGCCGTCCCACCATGGAGCGGTACGGGTCCCGCAGCTCCAGTTCCACCAGCACCTGGGCGTCGGGCTGCAGCACGATCCGGCGCACCTGGCCGACGGCGAACCCCGAGATCTTCACCGCCATGCCCGTCTGCAGGCCGGCGGCGTCGAGGGTACGGAACTGCAGGCGGACGCTGGGCGCGAGCCAGTTGCCGGCGCGGGCGATCCCCAGCACGAACACCCCCAGCAGCCCCACCGCTCCCGCCAGGAAGACCAGGCTCTGGAAGCCGGGGCGCCGCGGCGGGCCGGTGCTGGGCTCCGGGGTGGCGCCGGGGGCGGACACGGTCAGTTGCCTCCCATGCGCAGGGGGTCGACGGCGAGGGTCCAGAGCAGGTCGAGGCAGACCATCACCCCGATGCCGAGCCGCAGCGACCGGGCCATGCGGGCGGCCATGCCCACGGCGCCGGAGGAGCCCCGCCGGGCCTGGTGCAGGCAGATGGCGGCGCAGATCCCGCCATAGGCTCCCGCCCTGGCCAGGGCAGCGGCGAAGCGGGCCGGCTCCAGCTGGCCGATCAGGAAGCCCACCTCCCCCACCAGATCCCCCTGGTTGAGCGTGAGGCTGGCGGTGATGATCACCGCCGCCATGAAATAGAGCAGCAGCACGACGCTCAGCAGGCCGCTGGCCAGCAGCTCGGGTCCCCAGGAGCCGGGGGGGCGCCGGTCGGCGAGCAGCAGCGGGCCATCGCGGAGCAGCAGCAGCAGGCTGACCAGCAGCGGGGCCAGGAACAGCAGGGCCCGCACCGCCAGCAGTTCGATCGTGAGCCTGGAGAGCTGCTGCAGCGGACTGCGCAGCAGCTCGATGAAGCCGAGGCAGACCACCACCCCCGTGCCCACCACGGTGGCGACCAGACGCCCGTCCAGACGCTCGAAGCGGCGGATCAACCTGGGGATCGGCTCATCGCTCACTGCAGCCCTCGGCGCTGGCGTCAGGATGGCACCCATCCTGGATCGGGGCGATGGGCAGCAAGCTGAGGGTCGGTGTGGCCGGGCCGGTGGGATCGGGCAAGACGGCCCTGGTCGACGCCCTCTGCCGCCGGCTGCGGGAGCGGCTGCAGCTGGCGGTGGTCACCAACGACATCTACACCCAGGAGGACGCCCAGTTCCTCACCCGCGCCGGCTCCCTGGCCCCCGAGCGGATCCGCGGCGTGGAGACCGGCGGCTGCCCCCACACCGCCATCCGGGAGGACTGCTCGATCAACCGGGCGGCGGTGCAGGAGCTGGAGGAGGCCTTCCCGGACCTGGACCTGGTGCTGGTGGAGAGCGGCGGCGACAACCTGGCGGCCAGCTTCAGCCCGGAGCTGGTGGATCTGTGCATCTACGTGATCGACGTGGCCGCCGGCGACAAGATCCCCCGCAAGGGGGGCCCCGGCATCACCCGCTCCGACCTGCTGGTGATCAACAAGATCGACCTGGCTCCCATGGTCGGGGCCAGCCTGGCGGTGATGGAGGCCGACACCGAGCGGATGCGCGGCGGCCGCCCCTGGTGCTTCACGAATCTGCGCAGCGGCGAGGGCCTCGATCGGGTCGAGAGCTTCCTGCTGCGGCAACTGCCCGAACCGCTGGCCGTTTGAGCGCTGCACCGGATCGGTCAAGCCTTCTGGTATTCGCCTTTCAGCCGTTGTTCAGCAAATCCGTAGGTAATGCAACAAATCGACAGGCCTGCGGCGTTCAAATCCTCACTCCCGCGGGCCCTGGGCGGCTTTCTGTCTCATTGGATACCGGGCGCAACCACGACCTTCCGTACCTTTCCCTTTGCCGTCGGTTACGGCGACTACAATTCATCTTGAACAGGCTTCAATGTCTCTGCAACTTTCAAGGCGACTGGCAGCTGCAATCGCCGCATCTGCTGTGAGCGTAACCCTCGTCTCCTGCGGGGGCGAGTCCGGGTCCGGCGGCAATTTCGATGGGGAAGTGAAGGTTGGTATCCTTCACTCTCTCAGTGGCACCATGGCCATCTCCGAAACGACTTTGAAAGAAGTCGAAGAGATGGCGATCAAGGAAATCAATGATGCCGGCGGCGTGAAGGTCGGCGGCAAGTCCTACAAGATCGTCGCCGTCTCGGAGGATGGCGCCTCCGACTGGCCCACCTTCGCCGAGAAGGCCCAGAAGCTGATCGACTCCGACAAGGTCGCCATCGTCTTCGGTGGCTGGACCTCCGCCAGCCGCAAGGCGATGCTGCCGGTCTTCGAGTCGAAGAATCACATCCTCTTCTATCCGATCCAGTACGAGGGCCAGGAGTGCTCGCGCAACATCTTCTACACCGGCGCCGTTCCGAATCAGCAGGCTGAGCCCGCCGTCCAGTGGCTGATGGACAAGTTCAGCGACAAGCTCGGCAAGAAGGTCTACCTGGTCGGTTCCGATTACGTGTATCCGCGCACGGCCAACACGATCATCAAGGAGCAGATGAAGGCCCTCGGCGGTGAGACCGTCGGCGAGGACTACATCCCCCTCGGCAACACCGAGGTGGCTCCGATCATCGCCAAGATCAAGAAGGCCTTCCCCGATGGCGGGATCATCATTAACACCCTGAACGGTGACTCCAACGTCGCCCTGTTCAAGCAGTTCAAGGCCTCGGGCATCGATCCGGCCAAGTACCCGATCATGTCCTTCTCGATCGCCGAGGAGGAGATCCGCCAGATCGGGCCTGAGTACACCACCGGCACCTACGCTGCGTGGAACTTCTTCATGAGCTTGGACACCCCGGCCTCCAAGAAGTTCACCGCCGACTTCCAGGCCATGTACGGGGCCGACCGCGTCACGGGTGACCCGGCCGAATCTGCCTACAACATGGTCTACCTCTGGAAGAACGCGGTCGAGAAGGCCGGAACCTTCGAAGATCTGGACAAGGTCCGCAAGGACATGATCGGGATCACCTTCGCCGCTCCCCAGGGCGAGATCAAGATGTTCCCCAACCACCACACCTCCGAGCGGGTGCTCATCGGCGAGGCGGAGCCCACCGGCCAGTTCAAGATCCTCTACGACAGCGTCAAGGCGATTCCCCCGATTCCCTGGAACCAGTTCGTTCCCGAGACCAAGGGCTTCACCTGCGACTGGACCCAGGATCGGCCTGACGCCGGCAAGTTCAAGATGTGATCACGGCCCGGCCCGTGAATCCATGAAAGACAGGTGGCTCCTTCGGGAGCCACCCCTTTCCGGCTCAGCACACCACCACGTTCGACCCGATCCAGCGTCGCTTAGGCAGCGCTGGATCTAACGTTCAACCTTCATTCCGTTGGAACTATTCTTTTCTCAGATCCTCGATGGTCTCAGCATCGGATCTGTGCTGCTGCTCGCAGCTACAGGTCTGGCCATCGTGTTCGGATTGATGGGTGTCATCAACCTCGCCCACGGCGAATTCATGATGCTCGGGGCCTATGTCACCTACGTGGTGCAATCGGCCTTCAAGCCCATGGGTGGTGTGATCTTCGAACTGTATTTCCCGATCTCGCTGGTGCTCGCGTTCATCGTGACGGGGCTCATCGGGGTGCTGCTGGAGAGAACGTTGATCCGGCAGCTCTATGGCCGCCCCCTCGAAACGCTGCTGGCGACCTGGGGGGTCAGCCTGATTCTGATCCAGCTGATTCGAAGCGTGTCGACGGCCATGATGCTGGGCATCATCGTGGGCGTCGTCGTCGGATTCATTATCTCGAAATTGCTGGCGGCAAAGTTCTCCGTAAAGCCTTTCTTCACCTATCTCAACGGACTGGGCTGGGCGATCGCCATCGGCGTCGGCCTGGTCGCCGTCAACCTGTTCGACCAGGTCCGGCCCCTCGCCAAGCCATGGTTCGGCCCGCGCAACATTGATGTCACCGCCCCCAAATGGCTTCAGGGAAGCTGGGGAATGATCGGCACCATTGAACTGCCCGGCCTGCGCATCTTCATCATTCTGCTGTCGGCCCTGCTCCTGCTCGCCACCTACTGGTTCCTCAACAAGAGCGTCTGGGGCCTGCGCATCCGCTCGGTCACCCAGAACCGTCAGATGAGCAATTGCCTCGGCATTCCCACCGACCGCGTCGACAGCATCACCTTCGGCATCGGCTCCGGACTGGCCGGGGTGGCCGGCTGTGCCATCACCCTGCTGGGTTCGGTGGGTCCGAACCTCGGGGCGGCCTACATCGTCTCCTGCTTCATGGTGATCGTCCTCGGTGGGGTGGGCAATCTGCTCGGCACCGTGCTCGCCTCCCTGCTGCTGGGCATCATCCAGTCGGTGATCGGTTCGGGCACCCTGCTGACGATCTTCCCGGACATGCCCCTGGCGGCCAAAGGGGTGATCGAATTCTTCGCCACCACCAGCATGTCGCTGGTGCTTGTGTTCATCTTCATCATCGTCTTCCTCCAGTTCCGTCCCAACGGCATGTTCCCCCAGAAGGGTCGCTCGGTCGATGCCTGACCCGATCAGTTCCACCCACTGCAGATTCCCGTTCCATCTCCCCACCAGGAGGCCCTACCTGTGAAAATCTTCCAACGACTCGTCCCCTGGATTCTCCTGGCGATCGCCCTGTTCATCCTGCCGGCAGCACTGGATGATTTCCGTCTCAACCTGTTCGGCCGCTATTTCTCGCTGGCGATAACGGCTCTGGCGATCGACCTGATCTGGGGTTACACCGGTCTGTTGAGCCTGGGCCAGGGCATCTTCTTTGCCCTCGGCGGCTACGCCGTGGCCATGTACCTGATGCTCAACACCAAGAGCCTCGCCGGTGGCAACGGGATTCCCAAGTTCTTCGAGAACTACGGCGTCGACCAGCTGCCGTTCTTCTGGCAACCCTTCTGGTCACCGGTGTTCACCCTGATCGCCCTCTGGGTGATTCCGGCCGTGGTGGCGGGCCTGGTGGGCTGGCTGATCTTCCGAAACCGCATCAAGGGGGTCTACTTCTCGATCATCACCCAGGCGGCGTTGATGGTCTTCTTCCACTTCTTCAACGGCCAGCAGAAACTCTTCGACGGCACCAACGGCCTGAAGACCAGCACCAGCGAACTGTTCGGCCAGCTGGTGGGCTCCCCCGACATGCAGGTCTGGTTCTACCGCCTCACGGTGGTGCTGCTTCCCCTGGCGTTTCTGGTCTGCCGTTACTTCACCAGCGGTCGCTTCGGTGATGCCCTGATCGCCATCCGCGACGACGAAAGCCGCCTGCGCTTCGCCGGTTTCAACCCCGTCCCCTTCAAGACGATCGTCTTCCTGGTGGCGGGAGCCCTGTGCGGGATTTCCGGAGCCCTCTACACCGTCCAGTCCGGCATCGTCTCGCCCCAATACATGTCGATCTCCTTCTCGATCGAGATGGTGATCTGGGTGGCCGTGGGCGGACGGGGCACCCTGGTGGGGCCGATCATCGGCGCCACCGTGGTCAACTACCTGCGCAGCCTGGTGAGCGAGGCCCTGCCTGAAGCCTGGTTGTTCGTACAGGGGGCCCTGTTCATCTTTGTGGTGGTTCTGATGCCCGATGGCATCTACGGCTGGATCACCAAAGGAGGCTTCCGCACCTTCCTGGCCGCCTTCGGCATCGCCAAACCTGCCAAGACCTACCCCAAGCTCGACAAGGAGGCCGTTCCTGTGGATTAGGTCTCCAGGAAAACGCTTCCTGGCTCATCGGCTGTGACCGCTCTTTTGATTCCGCACCCTTCCGAAGTCCATGTCAGAACCTCTACTCGAGCTCAATGACGTCAGCGTGAGTTTCGATGGCTTCTATGCCCTCACCGACCTCAGCCTGAAGCTCTACAAGGGTGAGCTTAAGTCCATCATCGGCCCCAACGGTGCCGGCAAGACCACCTTCCTCGATGTCATCACCGGCAAGGTGCGGCCCACGAAAGGATCGGTGACCTTCAAGGGCAAGTCGCTGCTCGGCGTCTCCGAGCAGCAGATCTCCCGCGATGGCATCGGCCGCAAGTTCCAGACCCCGCGGGTGTTCGAGAATCTCACCGTGCTGCGCAACCTCGAGCTCTCCGCCTCCCCGGTCAAGAATGCCTTCAGTCTGCTGGGTTCCGGCCTGCCCCAGTCCTCCAGGGACGAGGTGCATCGGATCATGAACTATGTCGGCCTGGCCCCGTTCGCCACCGTCAAGGCAGGCTCCCTGTCCCACGGCCAGAAGCAATGGCTGGCCATCGCCTCCCTGGTGGCCCAGGCCCCCGAGGTGCTGCTGCTGGACGAGCCCGTGGCCGGCCTCACCGATGAGGAAACACTGCGCACGGCCGAGCTGATCAAGTCGCTCGCCGGTGACCACACCGTTGTCGTCATTGAGCATGACATGGAGTTCATCCGCGACCTCGGCTTCGATGTCACCGTGCTGCACCAGGGACAGGTGCTGACCGAAGGTCCGCTGGAGAAGGTCAAAGCTGACCCGCGCGTGATCGAGGTCTACCTGGGGCCGCCCGAACAGTAATCGCTTCCCGACCATCACCCACCGCGAGCCCATGTCCACCACCAGCGCCCAGCCCCTGCTTCAGGTCTCCGACCTCAACGTGTATTACGGCGAAAGCCACATCCTCCGCAACGTGGATCTGACGATCCACGAAGGCAAGATGGTCTGCCTGATCGGCCGCAACGGCGTCGGCAAGACCACTTTCCTCAAGACCGTCATCGGCCTGCTGCAGCAGCGATCGGGGACGATCGCCTACCAGGACGGCCAGCTCACCAACCAGCCCCCCTACAAGCGGGCCCGCGCCGGCATCGGCTACGTGTCCCAGGGCCGGGACATCATTCCCCAGGTGACGGTCAAGGAGAATCTGCTCCTGGGCATGGAGGCCCTGCCCGGAGGTCTGGAGAAGAACCGCCACATCGATCCGCTGATCTTCGATCTCTTCCCGATCCTCGAGAAGTTTCTCAAGCGCAAGGGCGGCGACCTCAGCGGCGGCCAGCAGCAGCAGCTCGCCATCGCCCGCGCCCTGCTGGGCAAACCCAAGCTGCTGCTGCTGGATGAGCCCACCGAAGGCATCCAGCCCTCCATCATCCTGGACATCGAACATGCGGTGCAGCGGATCATGAAGGAGACCGGCATCAGCGTGCTGCTGGTGGAGCAGCACCTGCACTTCGTGCGCCAGTCCGACTTCTACTACGCCATGCAACGCGGCGGCATCGTCTCCAGCGGCCAGACCGACCAGCTCTCCGATGACGTGATCAAGGAATTCCTCACCGTCTGAGGAGTCCGGCCAACAGCCAGTCCCGGGTCGATGCCACCAGCGGTGGCGCGGCCCGGGACTCTTGCTTGGGAGGACTTTGGCTTCGTCTTGCGCTCAGCAGCCGCGATTGAGCATCCAGGGCCGGGTGCCGCTCTCCTTGAGCCGCTGCTTGCCGGTGACTTCCTTGGTTTCCTTGCGAACCAGACGCGGCTCGGATTGCTCCTGCTTCAGGCGAAACGAACCGCTGAGTGACATGACCGGCGTGAACACGCGGACGCCCTCGGCGGTGCAGGTGGGGCAGTTGGTTTCCTTGTGGCGCTCATCGATGCTGCGCCAGACCTCATAGTTCTCGCAGCCATTGCTGCAGCTGTATTCGTAGACAGGCATCAGAAGACGAGGGGCAACGACGGGGGCGAAAGTGGGACCGGCCGCAAAAGCGAAAGGCAAGAAAAAGGGGCCTGGTGTCCAGGCCCCTCCCTCCAGCCGGCCGATCAGCAGGGCAGGATGTCCTTGTCGAAGATCCCGGTCGGGATGGCCAGGGTGCAGCAGGCGTTGGGGATGTCGACGATGCCGCTGATCCTGCCCTCCACCGGTGCACAGCTCAGCAGCAGGTAGGCCTGCTCGCCGGTGTAGCCGAACTTCGTGAGGTACTCGATGGCGTTGAGGCAGGCACGCCGGTAGGCGATGTGGACGTCCATGTAGTACTGCTTGCCCTCGAATTCATCCACGGAGATGCCTTCGAACACCAGATAGTCGGTGTAGTGGGGTTCCACCGGGCTGGTCTTGAACATGGGGTTGACCATCCCATACTTCGCCATGCCGCCCTTGATGATCTCGACGTGGAGGTCGAGATAGCCAGACATCTCGATGGCGCCGCAGAAGGAGATCTCACCATCCCCCTGGGAGAAGTGGATGTCGCCCATCGAGAGCTTGGCCCCTTCGACATAGACCGGGAAGTAGATCCGGGTGCCCTTGGTGAGGTTCTTGATGTCGCAGTTGCCGCCGTGCTCCCGGGGCGGCACGGTGCGGGCCGCTTCGTTGGCCACCCGCTCGAACTCACTGCCGGGCAGGGTGCCGAGGATGGCGCTGTTGGGATTGGGCAGGGCCGCCAGCACCGGCTCGCTGCCGGAGAGGCCGGCGCCGTAGGTGCGGCGGTCGGGGGCGGTCTTGACCAGTTCCGTCTCGCGACGGTTCCATTCGTTCAGCAGCTCCTGGGAGGGGGCGCAGCCGATCAGGCCCGGGTGGGTGATGCCGGCGAAACGAACGCCGGGAATGTGACGGGAAGAGGTGTAGATGCCCTCCAGATCCCAGATGGCCTTGGCGGCCTTGGGGTAGTGATCGGTGAGGAAACCGCCACCATTCTCCTTGGCGAAGATGCCCGTGAAGCCCCACTCATCCCCCTGCAGGGCACCGACATCAAGGATGTCCACCACCAGGATGTCGCCGGGCTGGGCGCCGTTGACCCAGATCGGGCCGCTGAGAACGTGAACGACCTCGAGATTCACATCCTCGATGTCCTTTGGGTCGTCGTTGTTCTTGATCTGGCCGTCGGTCCAGTCCTTGCATTCGATCCGGAAGACGTCACCAGGATTCACCGATGCCACGGCAGGAATGTCCGGATGCCAGCGGTTGTGCCCGGGCATGTCCTGCTGATCCATCGGCTTGGTGAGATCGACGGAGAAAAGTGTTTTGGGCATCGAGGAACCGAGGCGCAATTTCCCATCCATCCAAAAGGATGGCCTGCGGCTCGAAAGTGTCGATTGCTACAGGAAACTGGCGGCCCATAGCCGCTTCAATGAATGGAATTAAGAATCATTCTCAAGCCTGGAGCAGCGTTTCCCGGCCCGTCGGCCGCCGGGTGATCAGGTGTCGTCGAAATCTCCTTTACGGCAGAGATTATCCTTCAACCGTGAAACCCAGATGCTGGGATCCAGCTTACCGATCTGTTCCGTGCGGCCATCAAAATGGAACAGGAACTGCCAACGATCCTTGACGGGGAATGATCTCTTGGCGTTGAGATCACTGACCGGATCTCCGAAGATGTTGTCATAGGTTTGCCAGCCCGGCTCTCCCTTGACGCTGCAGATCGCCGTGGTTTCGTACATCTGGCCCTTGGCGTCGCCGTCCCCCGAGGTGACCTTCACCACACCTTTGTGCAGCCCATTGGCAACGCCCGGCTTGAACGCCCGCACCAGCTCCACCCGGCTGCCATCGACCTCCACCAGCAGGTCGCCAGGCTTGGCGTTCTGAATCGCCACTTCCTTCGGGGCGGAGCCGCAACCGGCCAGGGCGATGCCCGCACAGGCCAGCAGTCCTGCCAGGTGCTTCCGGGACACCAGGCCCCCCACAGCGTTGGACAACGTCATCGATCGACTCTGGGGCCAACCTATGACGACGCCAGCAGCCGCCCCCAGAGGTCACCGGCCCCCTCGGGCACGGGCAGGTCGGTGGCACCGCAGCGCCGGATCGGCCGGCAGCCCAGGCTGTTGATCAGCAGGGCCGCCTCGCTCGCCAGCAGGTCCGCCACAGACAGCCGCTCCTCCCGCACCAGCCCCAGGGCCAGGCCGCGGCCGCGCATCACCCCCGGCAGGCAGCCGCTCTCCAGGGGCGGGGTGACCCACGCGCCCCTGCGCCGCAGCAGCAGGTTGGCGCTGGTGCCGCAGCAGAGGTCGCCGCCGCTGCCGAGCAGCAGGGCGTCATCGGCCCCGGCGGCCCGGGCCTCCCGCAGGGCCTGGATGGCGCCGCCGTAGGCGAAGGTCTTGCAGCGGCTGACCAGGCTGCCTCCGTTACGCCGCTCCACCCCGCTGACGATCACCGTCAGCGGGTTGGAGTTCGGGGTCCAGGGGCTCAGCTGCAGCCAGAAGCGGGGGCGGCCCTGGGGTTCATCCGGCCCCGGCAGCGCCAGGCCCCGGCCGGCGCCGCTGCCCCGGCTCCAGTTGAGCCGCAGGGCCCCGGTGCCGGTCAGGCCGCTGCGGGCCACGGCCTCGGCCAGCAGCGGCCGCACCCGATCGGCGCCGGGGGGTGGCGCCATTCCAAGACGGGCGGCCGAGACGCACCAGCGCTCCAGGTGCTCCGCCAGCAGCCGGGGCGTCCCCGCTTCGATCAGCACCGTTTCAAAGAGGCCATCGGCCAGCAGCAGACCCCGGTCGCTCAGGGGCAGGCAGAGCCGCTCCGGATCACCCCAGGTTCCCGGCGGCGTCGGCCCATCGATCCAGGCGATGGGCCTGCCGGCCGGTTGGTTGCCGCCATCGCTCATGCCAGGGCCTCCAGCAGCGGTTCGATCTTCCAGCCCATCTCCCGGGCTTCCCCGGCCGGGTCGGAATCGGCGACGATGCCGCCGCCGGCATGGAGCCGCAGACGCCGGCCCTTCTGCAGCAGGGTGCGGATCAGGATGCTGCTGTCGAAACCGCCGTCGGCGCCCAGGTGGAAGAGGGAGCCGCAGTAGGGCCCCCGCGGCACCGGCTCCAGCTGGCTGAGGCGCCGGCAGGCTCGCACCTTGGGGGCGCCGGTGATCGAGCCGCCCGGCCAGCAGGCCCGCAGCAGCTCCACCAGGCCATGGCCGGCGGCGAGCCGGCCCATCACCACCGAGGTGAGGTGGTGCACGTGGGCGTAGCTCTCCAGCCCCAGCAGCTGGGGCACGTGCACCGACCCCGGCACGCAGACCCGGCCCAGGTCGTTGCGCAGCAGGTCGACGATCATCACGTTCTCGGCCCGGTCCTTGGGGTCACAGATCAGCTCGGCGGCGCTGGCGGCATCGGCGTCGGGGTCGGCCCGGCGCGGCCGGGTGCCCTTGATCGGCCGCGTCTCCACCTGGCCGTCGGGGTGCAGGCGCAGGAAGCGCTCCGGCGAGGCCGAGATCACCGCCTCGCCGCCGGCGACCGCCAGGCCCGCGAAGGGGGCAGGACCGTGGCTTACCAGGCGGCCGAAGAGCGCCAGCGGATCGGGCGGCTCCGGCCGCAGGCTCTCGCAGCAGGCGGTGAGGTTGGCCTGGAACAGATCACCGGCGGCGATCCACTCCCGCAGGATCCCCACCTGGGCGGCATAGGTGTCCGGGGGGGTGTGCCAGTGCCACGCGTCCCGGGCGATGCCGGGCCCATCGGCCGGGCGCTCCCCGGCCCCGGCCACCGCCGCCCCGGTGGCGGGATCCTGCAGCAGCCGCACCATGGCCGCGAACCGGGCCGGGTCCCGGCCCTCCAGCCACAGCCGCCCCTCCCCCCGGTCGAAATGGATCAGGGGGTCGTGGCGAACCGCCCAGAGGCTGGCCATGTCGGAGGCCTGCCAGTGCTCGGCCGGCTCCACCCAGGCCCCGGCCTCGTAGCCGAGCCAGCCCAGCCACGGTCCGCCCTGGCGCTCCAGGTCCGCCAGGACGTCGAAGGGGTCGGCCGCCCCCGGGTCACCGGGGAGCCCCCGGCAGGACACGGTAGCCACCGGATCCACCCCAAGCACGCCGCGGCAGCCGAGGGGGCTGCCGTCGCCGTCGAGCAGCACCAGCCCGTCCAGGCCGAAGCGTTCCGCCAGGAACCGGGCCAGGGCCCGGGGCTCCAGCCAGGGAAGCGGGTCACTCCTCAACAGTCTGCTCCGGCGCGGAGGGCGGCTCCGGCGCGCACGGCGGCGCTGGTCAGGTCGGGCCGGCCCGCGGCCACCAGGGCGGCGTCGCGGATGCGGCAGCTGTCGCAGACGCCGCAGGGGAGATCCTCGCCGCTATAGCAGCTCCAGGTGGCCGCGATCGGCACCCCCAGCCGCAGGGCCTCGCGCACGATGGTGGCCTTGTCCCAGGCCACCAGGGGGGCCCAGAGGCGGGCCCCATGGCCCTCGCGCCCCGCCTTGGTGGCCAGGTCGGCCAGGCTCTGGAAGGCGGCCAGGTAGTCCGGGCGGCAGTCGGGATAGCCGGAGTAATCCACGGCGTTGACCCCGAGCACGAGGCTGCCGGCGCCGCGGGCTTCGGCCAGGCTCAGCCCCAGGGCGATGAACACCGTGTTGCGGCCGGGCACGTAGGTGCTGGGGATCACCCCCTCGACCACGCCGCCGCCAGGGACGGGGATGGCCGGATCGGTGAGGGCCGAGCCGCCCCAGGCCGCCAGGTTGACGGCGATCACGTGGTGCTCCTCGAGGGCCAGGGCGCCGGCCACCACGGCGGCGGCGGCCAGTTCGCGTCGGTGGCGCTGGCCATAGTCGAAGGAGAGGCCGATCACCCTGTGGCCCGCCTCGATCGCCAGGGCCGCGGCGGTGGCCGAATCCAGGCCGCCAGAGAGCAGGGCGATGGCCAGCGGCCTGGCTGGAGGAGGGGTGGCTGGAGGAGGGATGGCAGGGGTGCTCGTGATGGGGCGGGCGTCGGCGACGGCCTCCCCATTGTGGAAGCGGCCGGGAGGGGACGGAGCGATCGGAGGGTGCCATGGTGGTGGCTCCGGATTCCGGTCCCTACCGAGGTTCCCCATGGCCCATGCCCTGCGCCGCGCCACGGCGGCCGCGGCCACCGCCAGCGTCATCGTCAGCCTGCCGTCCCTGCTGGCGCTCACGTTGGCGCCGGCCCGGGCCATCCCCCGGCTGGACCTGACGCCTTACCCCAAGCCCACCGCCGCCCAGACCCGCTGGGTGATCCAGCTGCCCGGGGTGCTGCCTCCGGGCGCCGATCCGCGCCTGTCCCCCAACCCGAGCGACTGGCGGGTGCAGCTGATCGCCGGCAGGGAGGTGGAGGCCGACTGCAACCAGCGGGCCTTCCGCGGCCGCTTCCGCGCCAGCAAGGTGAAGGGCCTGGGGGTCAGCGTCTACACGGTGAGCGATGTGGGGCCGATGGTGTCGACCCTGATGGCCTGCCCCCCCGGTCAGGCGACCCGCAAGGTGTTCATCCCGATGGGCAGCAAGCCCTTCGTGGTGCCCTACGACGCCAGCCGGCCGATCGTCGTCTACACCCCGAAGGATCTGCAGCTGCGCTGGCGGCTCTGGAAGGCGGAGAAGGTGCAGCAGCCGGCCCAGGCCCTCTGAGGCCCCGGCGCTGGGGCTCCCCACCGGGCCTCAGCGCACCCCCAGCCACTTGTGGCTCTGCAGGCTGAGGCGCCAGGCGGGGTGGGCGCGCACGTAGGCCACCGCCAGCTCCCGGGCGGCCGGCTCGTCCCAGGCGGGCTGGAGCAGCCGCTCCGGACCGGGAGCGGCGGGCGGACGCAGGCGATCGGCCTCGGCGGCCATGGCTTCGGCGAAGTCCAGGTCGGCCGGGCCGGTCACCACCACCTTGAGCTCATCGCAGCGGGCCAGAAGGGCGGCCGCCGGGGGGCGGTGGGGCTTGGGCGAGAGGGTGATCCAGTCGAAGCGGCCACTGGGCTGGCCCACGCCGCTGGTTTCCAGGTGCAGCGGCAGGCCCGCCGCCGCCAGGGCCGCGCACAGAGCGTCAAGCGGCTGCTGCAGGGGCTCGCCGCCGGTGATCACCACGAAGGCGGCACCGGCCGCAGCGGCAGCGCTGGCCTCGGCCGCCAGTTCGCCCAGGGGCCGCTGGGGATGGGCCGCCTGCGGCCAGGAGTGCTTGGTGTCGCACCAGGGGCAGCCCACGTCGCAGCCCGCCAGGCGGATGAAGAAGGCGCTGCGGCCGGCATGGAGCCCCTCCCCCTGCAGGGAGTGAAAGGTTTCCACCACGGGCAGGGCAGGGACAGGCATCTCAGCCGCCGTCATGGCCATCGGCCTTCAGAAGTTCGAGATCGAGCCCTGCCCCGAGGAACTGACGAAAATCCTGATCCAACGTCACCATCCGGGTGGAGCTGGTGATGGCGAAGGCCGCCAGGTAGGCATCCATCCAACGTTTTGGTGCGGCCACCG
>Ga0194130_10003600_pt1 | contig 20582 bp, 12 predicted proteins | sample TA2KigsurfametaG_FD_160084 | JGI IMG/M metagenome (GOLD analysis project Ga0194130, IMG submission 160084) | Freshwater microbial communities from Lake Tanganyika, Tanzania - TA2015050 Kigoma 12 surface | ecosystem: Environmental > Aquatic > Freshwater > Lake | place: Tanzania: Lake Tanganyika... | reverse complement strand
GACCGCGAAAGGCATTGAAATCGCGTTGTTTCATGTCCTTGGCAAACTACCGGAGCCAGAATCAACCCACAGATTCTGCTGAGGAGGCTTTTTTCAAGCGTCAATAAGATGCGATTGCCCTGCCCTCCGCCCCCAGATCCTTCGTGCCCTCGTTCACCTTTTCGACGTACAGGAGCCGGGAATACGACCCGACGATCGTCTCCCGGTAATCACCCAGGGTGCGGCCTTCGAACTCCCGCTCGATCCGGTCGAGCGGGGGATGCCGGGCGAGCGTGTCGAGCAGCGCCTGGACGTTCTCCGCGATGGTGGTCGACCAGTCGGCCGCCTTGCGGGCGATCTCCCGCTCGTCCTCCCGCTTCCGCACCTCGTCCCGGGCCATGCCCACCTCGAGGCTCGACACCTCCGCCAGCGAGTCCCCCTTGGCCACCTTCTGCCGCACCGCGACGCTCACCCGCGACACGATGCCATCGACGGGCGACTCGTAGTCCAGTCGGCTGCGGGCGTCGTAGTCGAGGCGGCCGGGGACGGTGAGGTGGGCCCACAGGGGGCGGCGCTCGACCCTGGCCAGGGTGATCTCGCCCCGCGCTGCCGCGTCGGGAAGTCGGACGACGTTGGCCTCGGGCGAGCTTGCACCGTCGGCAGCCGCGGGCTCCGCGTGATCGACGCCGGTGAAGTGATGCGTGGCGAGCCACCACCACGCCAGCGCCCCGAGGGCGAGCACCAAGGCACCCGGCAGGCCCCGACGAACCGTCTCCAGCGGCCGCAAGCCGCGCGGCACACGGTGCGGTGCGGTGGGCTGCGACGACGCGGACGATTCGTGCATCGCGGTATCGTACTCGGCTCGGGCCGTCGCCGGTGCGGTCGCGACCGGAGGAGTCACGGTGGGGGCAGGGGAATGGGCACCGGTGGGGCCACCTGTTCCGGGCGTGGGGGCTTGACCGCGTTGGGATCGCGCGGAGGCATCGCCTCCGGACCGCCCGGCGGCGGGGGCACCGCGGCCGGCGCCGCCGACGTGGGCGGGAACTGCTCCAGCTGCAGCAGGTCGGCGATCGTCACGGCGCCGTTCCAGCGGTCGGCCTGCGCCTCGACGAAGGCCAGTTCCGTCTCGGTGAGGATGCGCTGGGCCTGCAGCAGGCTGAGAAACGTCACCTCGCCGCGGGCGTAGAGCTGCTGGGTGAGTTGCAGCGTCTCGCGAGCCTTCGGCAGGATCAACTGCTCGTACCAGTCCGCCTGCCGCTGGGCGGTGCGGTAGGCGGCGATCGCCTGGGCCGCCTGGGTGGCAAGGTCGAGCTCGACGGTTCGGAGGTCGGCCCGGGCGCTGGCGATGTCGGCCCGGGCCGAGCGGATGTTGCCCTGGTTCCGGTCGAAGAGCGGCACCTCCATCATCAGCTGCACGATCCCCTGCTGCTGCGCGGGGCCGACCTGCCGCTGATAGCCGCCGAGCACGTTCACGTTCGGAATCGGCTCCACGGCCGACCGCTCGAGTGCCCACTGGGCGCGGGCGATCTGTGCTTCGGCGGCCCGGGGCTTCGCGTTGGAGCGGACGATCGCCTCCTGCAGCGACTTGAGGTCGAACCAGGGAAGCTTCTGGAACATGTCGGCCTGGATCGTGCCCACGTCGGCCCGGGGCAGGCCGATCGCCGCAGCGAGCTGCCGCCTGCCGGTCTCGACGAACACCGAGCCGTTGATCAACTGGACCTCCGCCCGGTCGCGTTCGATGCTCCAGAAGAGCACGTCCGCCTTCGTGCCCTCGCCTGCCTCGGCCAGCGCCATGCCGATGTCGTACGACCGCTTCGCGATGTCGAACAGCAGCTGGTAGATCTCGATCCTCCGCTGCGCGACCAGCAGCGCGTAGAAGCTGCCGCGGACCTCGCGGAGCACGTCGAAGCGGGCCCGGATCAGGTCGTACTCCGCCCGCTGCACGTCGCGGAGCGCCGCCTGTTGGGCGAGCCGGAGCTTGCCGGCGGTGACCACGTCCTGGGTCGCGAAGTAACTCCACTGGCTCTCCGGCCCGGCGATCTGCGGAGAGCCGACGGCGGCCATCGGATTGGGATACAGCCGCACCTGCACGGCCTGGCCACGGGCCGCCTCGATCGCCGCCCGCGCGGCGACGAGCCTGGGATGGCTGCGCTCGGCAAGCGCCACGAACTCCTCGAGAGTCGCGGGGCTCGGCAGCCCGTCGACGGGCAGGGGCTCCGGTGCCGACGTCACCGCCGGGGTCGGTGCGGGGGGGGCGAGGCGAATCCCTGGATCGGCTACGTCGAGCGTCGCCGGCGGCACGGGCCAACCTCCCGGCGGGATCGCGGTCTCCGCGCGGCTGGGCTCGAGCCACGGACCAAGCGCCGCCGGGAGCGCGGCAAGAACCACGCGCCCAAAGCGTGCGCGCGGCCGCCGGCAGGCGGAGATCGGTGAGGGCACGGAACATTCCACACCCCTGGAATCGTCGGAGAAAACCCGTCGGCTTCACGGATTCCCGGGACGGTTTCCACGGCCGCGATCCGGGTGGCAGCGGGTGAGGTTTTGGGCGACACGGGAGAGATGACGGACGTGAGGCTGGGTGCTCTGTTCTTCCGCCGGCAGGCTGCGGTGGATGCCGCCTCGGCGCGGTCGGCGGCGGCCGCGGGGAATGGTAGATTTCAGGGCATGTGGCGGTCGTTCGGTCCAGCGTCGTGGTTCCTGTGCCTGACGGCGGCGTTGGCGACCGCCGTCGGTGCGGACGACTCGGTGTCGTTCAACCGGGACGTGCGGCCGATCCTGTCGGACAACTGCTTCGGCTGTCACGGTCCCGATTCGGCCCAACGCCAGGCCGGTCTGCGGCTGGATCTTCGGGAGCATGCCGTCGCGGAACTCGAGAGCGGCACCCGGGGCATCGTGCCGACGGATCCGGACGCCAGCGAAGTGCTGGTGCGCGTCGCGTCGTCCGACCCCGACCTCGTCATGCCTCCGCCCCAGGCCAAGCTCGGCCCCTTGTCGGAGGAGCAGGTCGCGATCCTGAGGCGGTGGATCGCCGCGGGCGCGGAGTACGAGCCTCACTGGTCGCTCGTGCCCCCCCGGAAGCCGGCCGACCTCGAGGCGGATGCGGCCGATTCCCTCGACCGGGCCGTGGCGGAGCGGCTCGCCTCCCGGGGCCTCGCCCTGCAGCCCGAGGCCGACCGCACCACGCTCATCCGCCGGGCGGCGTTCGACATCACCGGCCTGCCGCCGACCCCCGCCGAGGTGCGGGACTTCGTGGCCGACGACGACCCGGAGGCCTACGAGCGGCTGCTCGACCGCCTGCTCGCCAGCCCCAGATATGGCGAGCGGATGGCCGCCGACTGGCTCGATGTGGCCCGCTACGCGGACAGTTACGGATTCCAGGTCGACCGCGAACGGCCCATGTGGTGGTGGCGCGACTGGGTCGTCGACGCCTTCAACCGGAACCTGCCGTGGGACCAGTTCGTGACCTGGCAGTTGGCCGGGGACCTGGTGCCCCAGGCGACGGACGAGCAGGTGCTGGCGACGGCCTTCAACCGCCTGCACCAGCAGGAGAGCGAAGGGGGCTCGGTCGAGGAGGAGTATCGCGTCGCCTACGTCAACGACCGCACGACGACGTTCGGCACCGCCTTTCTCGGATTGACGCTGGAGTGCGCGAGGTGCCACGACCACAAGTTCGATCCGCTGCCGCAGCGGGAGTACTACGGACTGTTCGCCTTCTTCGACGACGTGGACGAGGCCGGTCTGTACTCCTACTTCACGCGCGCGACGCCGACGCCGAAGCTGCGGCTGCTCGACGATGCGGCCCGCGACCGCCTGGCGAAGGCGGAGGAATCCTGCGGGCTGGCGGCTGCGGAACTCGATCGCGTCGAGCGGGCGGCCCGCGACCGGGTGGCCGCGTGGCTCGCCGGCGGACCGGCACCAGCCCCGGAGTTTTCCGCGATCGCCGATGTGGGGCGGCTGCCCGGCGAGCTGGCCCACTACGCGTTCGACGCCCGCGACGGCGATGGACGCTTTCCAAACCTGTCCACGCCCGCGACTCCGGCACAGGGTGTCGACGAGCCTGCCCGCGATCGCAGCGACGCCGGCGGCTCCCCGGCGAAGGAGCAGCCGCAGGCCCCCGATCCGCGCGCCTCGTCCCCCCCCGAGAACGTGCTCGTGGACGGGAGGGTCGGTCGGGCGATCGAGCTCACCGGCGATCATCCGGTCGACACGCCCGTCGGCGACTTCCGGCGGAGCCACCCCTTCACGGTCGCGGCCTGGATCAAGTCGCCGGGGCCGGCGGAGCGGGCCGTGATCTTTCACCGGTCGCGGGCCTGGACCGACGCCGGCAGCCGCGGCTACGAACTGCTCCTCGACCGCGGCCACCTCGGCTGGTCGCTGATCCACTTCTGGCCCGGCGACGCTGCCAGCGTCCGCACGCTGGAACCCCTGCCCGTTGACCGGTGGGTGCACGTGGCCGTCACGAGCGACGGCTCCGGCCGGGCCGCGGGGCTGCGGGTCTACGTGGACGGCCATGCGGCGGCAGTCGCCGTGGTCCGCGACGCGCTCACCCGCGAGATCACCGGAGGGGGGGGCGACACGATCGCGATCGGGGCACGATTCCGCGACCACGGATTCACGGGCGGAGCCGTCGACGAGTTTCGCGTCTTCGGCCGGGTGCTGGCGCCCCTCGAGGTTCGCGAACTGGTCGAGCCGGGCACGATCGCGCGGTGCCTGACGGCCAGGGGGGAGGGGGATGCGGTCGCCGAGTGGTTCGCCACGGCAGTCGACGGTTCGGCGGCGGCGGCGCGGAAGCTGATGGAGGATGCCCGCCGCCACCGCGACGACCTCGCCGAGCAGCCTCACGAGGTGATGGTGATGCGGGAGCTTCCGCAGCCGAAGACGGCCTACGTGCTCGAGCGCGGCGACTACGACAAGCGGCGTGAGCCCGTCGAGCCGGGCACGCCCGCGGCACTGCCGCCGTTTCCTGCCGATCAGCCGCGCACCCGACTCGGGCTCGCCCGTTGGCTCGTGGCGGCCGATCACCCGCTGCTGGCCCGCGTCACGGTGAACCGGCTGTGGCAGTCGCTGTTCGGCATCGGGCTCGTCCCGACTGCGGAGGATCTCGGCAGCCAGTCGGCGCAGCCCGAGCATCCCGCGGTGCTCGACCTGCTCGCCTGGCGGTTCTCGCACCCCGTCGCCGACGGCGGCTTCGGCTGGGACACGAAGCGGTTGGTCAAGGAGATCATGCGGTCCCGCGTCTACCGACAGCGGAGCATCGGCGACGCACGCGTGATGGCGGACGATCCGCTCAACCACTGGCTCGCCCGCGGCCCGCGGCACAGGCTGCCCGCGGAGATGATCCGCGACGGCATCCTCGCTGCCAGCGGGCTGCTCGTCGACATCCGCGGCGGGCCGCCGGTGAAGACCTACGACATGCCGGAGTCGTTCAAGCCGGCCGATCCCGACACGGGCGACGCCCTCTACCGGCGCAGCCTGTACACGTTCTGGCGGCGGACCGGGCCGGCTCCGGTGCTCGAGACGTTCGACGTGCCCAAGCGGGTGGTCTGCGTGGCCCGCCGTGACGTGACCAACACGCCGCTGCACGCCCTGGTGCTGCTCAACGGCCCGCAGTTCATCGAGGCGGCGCGGGTGATGGCCGAAACCCTGCTCGTGGAGCATGGCGGCCGGGCCGACGCCGCGGTCGCCGCCGCCTTCGAGCGGCTCACGAGCCGGACGCCGGATGCGGCCGAACGGGCGATTCTCGCCCGGATGCATGCCGAGCAGGTCGACTGGTACCGTGACCGCCCTGACGACGCGGCCCGGCTGCTCGCGATCGGCGCGACCACGCCCCGCGCCGGCCTCGACCCGGTCGACGTGGCGGCGGCGGCGGGTGTCGTGAACACCCTGATGAACTACGATGGCTGCGTGGTGAAGCGATGACGATGCCCCCGCTCGACCGCCGTGCGTGGCTCCGTTCCTTCGGGCTCGGCTTCGGTGGCCTCGCGCTTGCCGACCTGCTGGCCCGGGAGGCCACGGCCGACACCGCGGGTCTCGCGCTGCCGGCGGGTTCGCGAGGCGGCGTGCTCGAAGGCTTTCACGTGCCGCCGCGGGCCAAGCGGGTGATCTACCTCTTTCAGTCGGGCGGCCCTTCGCAACTCGACCTCTACGACCACAAGCCCCTGCTTGCCGACCGGGACGGCGAACAGCTGCCCGAGAGCATCCGCGGCGGCCAGCGGCTCACGGGGATGTCGGGCAACCAGAGCTCGATCCCGCTGGCGGCTTCGCCCTTCGAGTTCGCCCGCCATGGCGAGAGCGGTGCATGGATCAGCGAGCTGCTGCCCCACACCGCCGGGATCGCCGACCACCTGTGCATCGTCCGCTCGATGTTCACCGAGAGCATCAACCACGGCCCCGGCGTGACCTTCATGCAGAGCGGCTCGCAGATCCCGGGACGGCCGAGCATCGGCGCCTGGCTCGACTACGGCCTGGGAAGCGTCCAGGACGAACTGCCCTCGTTCGTCGTCCTGATCACCAAGAACAAGGGGGGGCAGCCGCTGATGAGCCACCTCTGGGGGGCCGGCTTCCTGCCGACCAGGCATCAGGCGGTGCGGTTCCGCTCGGGCGACGACCCCGTGCTCTACGTCAGCAATCCCCCCGGCGTGTCCGCCGCCAACCGGCGGCGGCTCCTCGACGGCCTCCGCGACCTTCACGACCACGAGTTCGCCTCCACGCCTGACTCCGAGATCCGCGACCGGATCGCCAACTACGAGATGGCCTTCCGGATGCAGTCGAGCGTGCCGGAGGTGACGAGCCTCGCCGACGAGCCCGAGCACGTGGTGGCCATGTACGGCCCCGACGCGAAGGAGCCGGGCACGTTCGCGGCCAACTGCCTGCTCGCCCGCCGGCTCGCCGAGCGCGGCGTGCGGTTCATCCAGCTCTATCACCAGGACTGGGACCACCACGGCGCCCTCAAGGAGGGCATCGCCGGAGAGTGCCGGCAGACCGACCAGCCTGCGGCGGCCCTCGTGAAGGATCTCGCGATCCGCGGCATGCTCGATGACACGCTCGTCGTCTGGGGCGGCGAGTTCGGCCGCACCAACTACTGCCAGGGACTCTACAAGCCCGGACAGGACTTCGGCCGCGACCACCATCCGCGGTGCTTCACCATCTGGCTGGCCGGCGGAGGCGTCCGGCCGGGCACGTCGTACGGCGAGACCTGCGAGTTCGGCTACAACGTCGTCCGCGACGGCGTCCACGTGCACGACTTCCACGCCACGATGCTCCACCTGCTCGGCATCGACCACGAGCGGCTGACCTACAGGTTCCAGGGGCGGCGGTACCGGCTCACCGACGTGCACGGCAGGGTCGTGAGCGGCATTCTGGCATGAGCGTGGCGAAGCCTCGCGCGATCGGGCTTTCCGGGAACCGCCGGGTCAGTCCGTCGCCGGCGCGAAGCCGCGCTTCCGCATCAACGCGTCGATCGTCGCGTCGCGGCCCCGGAAGAGCCGGTACCCCTCCGCCGGGTCGACCGTGTTGCCGGCCGAGAGCACGTGCCGCCGCAGTCGGTCCGCCACGCCCTCGTCCCAGGGGCCGCCCGCCTCCGTGAAGGCTTCCCAGGCGTCCGCCGTCAGCGTGTCGGCCCAGAGGTAGCTGTAGTAGCCGGCCGAGTAGCCGTCGTCGGCGAAGATGTGGCTGAAGTGCGGGATCCGGTGCCGCATCACGATCTCGGCCGGCATCCCCAGGGTGTCGAGGGTCTGCCGCTCGAATCGCTCCGGATCGATCGGCTCCTCGCCGGCGAGGTGCAGCCGCATGTCGACGATGGCGCTCGCGAGGAACTCGACCGTGCGGAATCCCGAGTTGAACGTCTCGGCATGGCGGATCCGGGTCACGAGGTCGGCGGGGATCGGCTCGCCCGTGCGACAGTGGACGGCGAACCGCGACAGCACTTCCGGCGTGGAGAGCCAGTGCTCGAGGAGCTGCGACGGAAGCTCCACGTAGTCGCGCGGCACCCGCGTGCCCGCCAGCGACGGCAGCCGCACGTCGGAGCAGAGGCCGTGCAGGGCGTGGCCGAACTCGTGGAACAGGGTCGTGGCGTCGTCCCAGCTCACCAGCGCCGGCTCGCCTGCCGGCGGCTTCACGAAGTTGCAGTTGTTCGAGACGATCGGCAGGACGGGCCCGTCGAGCCGCTCCTGGGGGCGATAGTCGCTCATCCAGGCCCCGGACTTCTTGCCGGGGCGGGCGAACGGATCGAAGTACCACAGCCCCACGGGCCGCCCGTCACGGCCGCGAACCTCCCAGACGCGGACGTCGGGGTGGAACACGGGCACGAGTTCGTCGGCGACCGGCACGAACGTGAGCCCGAACAGCTGTTCCGCGACGAAGAACATCCCGTCTCGCAGGCGGTCGAGCTGGAGGTAGGGCGTGATCTCCGACTCGTCGAGGTCGTACCGCGCCTTCCGGACCTTCTCCGCGTAGCGGCGGTAATCCCAGGGGGCGATCGTGATGCCCGCGTGCTCCGCATCCGCGATCGCCTGCATGTCGGCCACCTCCTCGCGGACCCGCGCAACGGCGGGCTTCCAGACCGCCTCCATCAACTCCAGCGCCCGCGGGGGAGACTTCGCCATCGAGTCCTCCAGCCGCCAGTGGGCGTGCGTCGGGAAGCCGAGGATGCGGGCCCGCTGGCTGCGGAGGGCCAGGATCCGCGTCACGATCGCCTGGGTGTCGTGCGCGTTGCCCCGATCGCCCCGGCCCACGAACATTCGCCACACCCGCTCGCGGTGGTCGCGGCGATCCGAGAAGGTCAGGAACGGCTCCACGGTCGAGCGGGTGTTGGAGATCGCCCAGGCTCCCGGGCGGCCGCGGGCCGCGGCCGCTTCCGCGGCCGATTCGCGAAGGGCCGCCGGAAGACCCGCGAGATCGTCCTCGGCCTCCAGGAACACGGCCGCCGTGGCCTCCTCCGCGAGCACGTTCTGCGCGAAGGAGGTGTGCAGCGAAGCCAGTTCCTGGTTGACGCCGGCGAGTTCCGCCTGCGCGTCCGAGCCCAGCCGCGCCCCGGCCAGCACGAGCTGCGTGAACAGATGCCAGGCGGCCCGCCGCTCCTCGGCGGACAGGTTCGCGGCGGCCGCAGACTCGTGCACGGCGGCCAACCGTTCGAAGAAGCCGCGATGCTGCACGATCCGGTCGTGGAACGCGGCCAGCTTCGGAGCGAGCTCCCGCTCGACGGCCTGGACGGACGGATCGCTGAGGTTGTTGCAGGCCACGTCGTAGACCGCCATGGCCCGGTCGAGCGGACGGCATGCCCGCTCGTAGGCGGCGATCGTGTTCTCGAACGTGGCCGGTGCGGGATCGGCCGCGATCCGGTCGACGGCGGCGAGCTGATCGCTCATGGCCGCCTCGAACGCCGGGATGAACTCGTCGACGGCCACCTGCCCGAAGGGCGGGACACCGCCGAATGGGCCCGACCAGGCAGCGGTCAGCCGCGTGGGAAACGACGGTGCGGCGAGCGCTTGGGCGGGGAGGGCCATCAGAACGACAAGAGTCCAGCGGGTCGCGGCGGACGAGCGACCGGTCTGTCCCCTTCCGCGGCCGAGTGGATCGGGCATGCGGTCGACCCTACCACCGGTTCTCGCGGGGGGTCAACCGGGCGGCCGGGTTCTGGGTGTCGTCGGCAGCGCGCATGAAAAACCCCGGCCCTCGCGGTTGCGAGGGCCGGGGCTGTGCGTGGCGTCGAGGGTGCCGAGCGGTCGGCTCAGGCCCCGATGCGGGCGACGGGCTTCTTCTTCCGACGCTTCAGCCAGTCGATCCCGGCGAGGCCCGCCAGTCCGACACCGGCCAGGGCGATCGTGGCCGGCTCGGGCACCGCGGCGACGCGGAAGCCGAGCTGGCTGGTCGCGGAGGTCGAGTTGCGGAAGGTGGCCGCGGCCGTCGCATTCCACTTGTTGATGTCGGCCAGAGCCACCGCCCAGCTGCCGGAGAAGATCTGCGGCCGGCCCGCGTCGGCACCCGTCCCGGCGGTGTCGGTGAATTCCGTCACGTTGCCGAGCATGTCGTACATGCCGTAGGCGGAGGTGGTGTTGCCGTAGGCTCCCACCGCGATCGGGTTGGTCGTCGGGGTGGAGCTGAACCCGTAGTTCGCGGCGTTGGCGAGCGTCAGGTTGGTGATGGTGTTGGTGGGCTGCGTGTTGCTGTTGGTCTGCCAGGTCGTGTAGCCGCTCCCGTTGTAGAAGCCCGACTTGTACCACTCATCCCGGCTGGGCAGGAAGTTCTTGGCACCGGCGTTGCGGGCCACGATCGGGCCGGAGGTCTTGTTGGCGAGGGTGTAGGCCCCCGTCTCCGTGCCGCCCGAGCCCTGGCCGTTCTCAATCCAGTTCACGAACCGGGCCGCGGACCACCAGCTGGTGAACACCACCGGCATGGTGCCGTAGGCGGCGCCACTGGGAGCCGTGCCCCCCTTGACGGCGTACTTCGAGCCTGGCGACGCACCCGCGTTGAACGTGATCCCACCGAGGGAATCGGCGCCCATCTGCGAGTTGTAGATCCCGTTGGGGTTGGTGCCCGCGGAGTCCACCGCGTTGAGAAAATCCTTGTACTGCTGGTTCGTCGTCTCGTACTTCGAGATCTTGAACGTGTTCGACACCGCTCCCCAGCTGTTGGTGTTGGCGGAGTTGCCGGGGTTGCCGACAGTTCCGTAGTCGATCGTCACGCCGAAGGCCGCCGCCGAGATGCTTGCCACGGCGAATGCCAGGCTGCCGGCGAAGACTCGCATGTTGAGCATCCGAGCGCCCCGCCCGCTGCCCCAGGTCCACCGCTTGCTGCGGCGCCGATGAATGCCGTTGACCTGCGCCGGACCGCCCTTGCGACGGTACTCGGGGAAACGGCTCCGCTTCTGGACCGGATCGCGATCCCGACCGAAGTCGACCGCGTAGCTCACGTCCACACCGTCACGATAGGTTTCCACAACTGCGCTCATGACACTGCTCCTTCGCATTTGGGCCGCCGGCCGATGGGGCGCGGCGGCGGTTCTCTGGTCTCAATCGTTCGCTCGCCCGGGAAACGTTCCCGGGCGTGTCTGGTCTCGTCCGCCGGCCACGCGGCCGGATCCGGACTGCTCGTCTGTCTGTTGCTGGTTGCTGGTTGCTCGTCGCTCGTCGCTCGTCGCTCGTCGCTCGTCGCTCGTCGCTCGTCGCTCGCCTGACTGCGTGTGCCGGTCCGTCTCCTCGATCACCGAAATCAACGAACTGGATCCGCCGTCATTGGTTCGCCGCCGTGGGGCCTCCGCGCTCGGACGCCCCCACCACGTCGCCGGGCTCCTGCGGCTCGCTCGATTCGCCTCGTCCCCCGGCCTCCTTCGGCCGCCAACGGAACTCCGCGCCGCGATCGATCCACCGAATCCCGTCCCAGGACTGCACGCGGCCCTTCGAGGCCGCGGGCAGGCCTCAGGCCATCTGCATCACGCCACGCCGATCCGAAATCCGCCGGGCTTCGGCGAACAGGCTCATCAGGGCGTCGCCGTTCGACACGCCGGGCAGGTACACCCAGGCACCGAGCTGACGGGCCCACAGCTCCTCGTCGACGCTGTCGTTGGAGCCGCACACGACCAGGAGCGTCCCGGGACGGCCCGCGAACTCCTCGGCCAGTTCCACCGTGTCGTTGACCCGCTCACCGACCGGGCGAGCGATGTCGACGATCACAAGCTGGTAGTCACCGTCCACCGCGGCGTGGAGATCGGCGGAGTCGGCCGGCGCTTCGCAGCCGACGAACCCACCCAGCTCCGACATCGTGGAGAGACGGCCACGGAGGCCGGCGTCGCCGGATGCGATCAGGCACTTCAAACCGGGAAGACGTCCCACGCGGACCGACGGGGCCTGGCTTGCCAGCGACCGCACTTCCTCGGACGTGATCCCAACAGCTACGACCATCATTGGCCACCTCCTTTTCATCCCGCGGTGTCTCGCACCCGTGTTGGGCTTCGACGACCACCGCGACGGAGGAAGAAAAAGCACGCCGCGTGCCAACTCGTGCCGCGGGCTCGTTGCCGCGCCGGCACGAGCCCCGATCGCCCCGGAAATGCAGGGCCAAACCGCTCCCAAAAAAATCTGCGGCCCGCCCCGACGGCCCGAACCGCGAATCACAGCCTTGGTGGCCGTGCCGGGGCTGGAACGCCCCGAAAACCCTCGAAAACCCCTGAAAACAAGGGCTCCGCGGCCCCCCTCACCACCCCGGTGACCGCCTCACCAGCCGAGGGACCGATTCCGGCCCCGCGGAGCCGCCGCCAGCGGCGGCCTCCACATCGCCGCCAGCGTGGCCAAAATGGTACGAATGTCGCTTCGGGATGGATTTATTCTCAGCGCGGGAGGTCGCCCATGAGTCTCCAGTCGAATCGCCCCGCCGGCGTGCCGAGGAGGGCCTTCGTCGCCTCGTCCGCCGCGGCCCTGATGGTCCACTCTTCGCTCGCCGCCGCCGCGGAGGTTCGCGAACTCGGGATCGGCGTCATCGGCTGTGGTGGACGCGGCAGCGGGGCCATCAACGACTCGCTCTCCATCAACGAGGGGGTGCGGCTCGTGGCCACGGCGGACCTCCAGCCGGAGAAATGCGCCGCGGTCTGGAAGGCCATGCGGGAGGCCCATCCCCACAAGGTCGCGGCGACGGACACGATCGCCGCCGGCTTGGACGCCCACCGGCGGTTGCTGGAGGACCCGGCCGTCGACATCGTGCTGCTCACCACGTCGCCGGGGTTCAGGCCCGCCTACCTTCGCGAGGCCGTCGCCGCCGGGAAGCACGTGTTCGCCGAGAAGCCCGTCTGCGTCGATCCGGCCGGCTACCGGAGCTGCCTGGAGACCCATGCCGCCGCCGTCGCCACCAACACGGCGATCGTGGCCGGCACCCAGTATCGGCGGCAGGTGAACTACGTGGGCGCCGTCGAGCAGATCCGCCAGGGGGCGATCGGCGACGTGATCGGTGCGACCGCCCGTTACTGCGGGGGCGGGATCTGGAATCGGCCCCGCGAGGAGGGGATGAGCGACGCCGCCTACCAGCTCACCAACTGGATGCACTTCATCTGGCTCAGCGGCGACCACATCGTCGAGCAGGCCGTCCACAACATCGACGCGTTCAACTGGGTGATGGGCGAGAACCCGGTGTCAGCCTTCGGCTCCGGAGGCCGGTTCACGCGGCCTGAAGGCAGCGAAATGTGGGACAGTTTCAGCATCGACTACGAGTATCCTGGGGACCGGACGGTGTCCTTCAAGTGCCGTCAGATCCCCGGCGCCGCGGCCGACGTCGGCAACGTGATCTACGGCAGCGAGGGCGAGTGCCACATCGGCGCGACCAACGCCGGCTCGCGGATCTTCAACCGCCGGGGAGAGCAGGTCTGGGAGCTGGCCGGGAGCATCGCCGACGCCTACAAGCAGGAGCACAAGGACCTCGTCGACTCGATCCGCGCCGGCACGCCGATCGTCGAACTGCGGCAGGTGGCGGACAGTTCGCTGGTCGCGGTGATGGGCCGGATGGCCGCCTACACCGGCCAGCGGGTGACCTGGACGTTTGCCGCCGAGGAGTCGAAACTCGATCTGTTTCCGAAGGATCTCACCTGGGAGTCGTCGCTGCCGGCGGCGGAGTTCGCCGTTCCCGGCAAGACGAAGTTGGTCTGACGCCGACACCCGCCCCGCCCGCGCAGGAGGACACCCCGATGCCCACCCCGGCACGCCCCGCCCCCGTTTCCGAGCCCGGCCCCATCTACCGCGGTCCGCTTCCCCACGTCACCACCGTCGAGCGGCTGCCCGTCACGGTCTACGACCTGCCGAGCGACGCCAGCCGGGCCGTCGCCCGGGAGATCGCCGACCTCGTGCAGGAGCGGGCTCGGGCGGGGAAGAAGACGGTGCTCGGCCTGGCGACCGGCAGCACGCCGGTGGGGGTGTACGACGAACTGATCCGCCTGCACCGCGAGCAGGGTGTGTCGTTCCAGACGGCCGTGACCTTCAACCTCGACGAGTACTGGCCGATGCAGCCCGACGCGCTGCAGAGCTACCGCCGGTTCATGCGCGAGCACCTCTTCGATCACATCGACATCCCCGCGGCGTCGATCCACATTCCCGATGGCACGCTCGCCCGCCAGGGAATCGCCGCCGCCTGTGCGGCCTACGAGGAGGCGATCCGCGAGGCCGGCGGCATCGACCTGCAGATCCTTGGCATCGGCCGCACGGGCCACATCGGCTTCAACGAGCCGGGGAGCACGATCGAGAGCCGCACCCGGCTGATCACGCTCGACAGCGTCACCCGCAGCGACGCTGCCAGCGACTTCTTCGGCGAGTGGAACGTTCCCCGGCAGGCGATCACGATGGGCGTGGGCACGATCCTCGACGCCCGGCGGGTCGTGCTGCTGGCCTTCGGAGAGCACAAGGCGCCGATCGTCCGCCGCGCCGTCGAAGAGCCGGCGTGCAGCCACGTGTCGGCCAGTGCGCTGCAGGGGCATCCGGACGCCCGCTTCGTCCTCGATCGGGCGGCGGCCGCGCGGCTTTCGCGGTTCGAGGCCCCCTGGGTGGTGGGGCCGCTGGAGTCGATGGGCCTGGTGTGGACGCCCCAGCTCACGAAGAAGGCCGTGATCTGGTTGTCGCTCAAGCTGGGCAAGCCGATCCTCAAGCTCACCGACGAGGACTACAACGAGCACTCCCTGCAGGACCTGCTGTCGTGCCGCGGACGCGCCTACGACATCAACATCGAGGTCTTCAAGGCCATGCAGGGCACGATCACCGGCTGGCCCGGGGGCAAGGCGGGCGGCAGCCGCGGCGTGCCGGGAGGATCCGACGCTTTTCCGAAGCGGGTGGTCGTCTTCAGCCCGCACCCCGACGACGACGTGATCAGTATGGGGGGCACCTTCATCCGGCTCTGCGAGCAGGGGCACGACGTCCACGTGGCCTACCAGACCAGCGGCAACATCGCCGTCTGGGACGAGTCGGCCGACCGGCACGTCGACTTCGTGGAGGAGTTCTGCAAGGCGTTCGGCGTGGGCACGAAGACCTCCGGCATCGCCGACCGGATCCGGCAGTTCCTCAAGTCGAAGCCGGCCGGCGCCGTCGACATCCCCGAACTGCAGGCCGTCAAGGGCCTGATCCGGCGCACCGAGGCCCGAGCCGGCGCCCGCTACTCGGGCGTGAAGGGGGACAACATCCACTTCCTCGACCTGCCCTTCTACGAGACCGGGCGGGTTCGCAAGAAGCCGATCGGCCCGGACGACATCGCGATCACCGTGGCCCTCCTGGAGAAGGTCAAGCCGCTCCAGGTCTACGCGGCCGGCGACCTCTCCGATCCGCATGGCACGCATCGCGTCTGCCTGGCGGCGATCCTCGGGGCGCTCGCGGAGGTCAAGGGCCGTCCCTGGGCGCAGGACTGCCAGCTCTGGCTCTATCGCGGCGCCTGGCAGGAGTGGGAGCCGCACGAGATCGAGATGGCGGTGCCGCTCTCGCCCGACGAGGTTGAGCGGAAGCGGATGGCGATCTTCAAGCACGAGAGCCAGAAGGACCGGGCCCTCTTTCCGGGAGCGACCGACCCGCGGGAGTTCTGGCAGCGGGCGGAGGAGCGCAATCGCGACACCGCCCGGCTCTACGACCGGCTCGGTCTCCCCGAGTACGAGGCGATCGAGGGCTTCGTACGGCACGACTACTGAGCGAACCGACAAGGGCATGAGAAGGGCATGACAAGGGCACCATGACGAAGAAATACAACGTCGGCATCATCGGCTACGGCTGGGCGGCCACGGCCCACATCGCGGCGCTCAACGCGACCTCGCAGGGGCGCGTGACGGCCGTCTGGTCGTCCCGCCCGCTCGACTCCGCGGAACTCACGGCGAAGCACGGGGGGCCGATCAAGGCCTACCGCGAACTCGACGCGCTGCTCGCCGACCCGGAGATCCACGTCGTCGACATCACGAGCTATCCGAGCCAGCACCGCGACCAGGCCGTCGCCGCCGCGCGGGCGAAGAAGCACGTGATTCTCGAGAAGCCCATGGCGAACACGCCCGAGGAGGTTCGCGACATCGCCGCCGCCGCCGCCGCCAACGGCGTGCGGGGCTGCGTCTGCTTCGAGTGCCGTTATTCCAACCAGTTCCAGGTCACCAAGGCGCTCGTCGACGAGGGCCTGCTCGGAAAGCTGCACTACGGCGAGGTCGACTACTACCACGGCATCGGGCCCTGGTACGGCCAGTACCGCTGGAACACCGCCAAGAAAGACGGCGGCAGCGCCCTGCTCACCGCCGGCTGCCACGCTCTCGACGCGCTGCTGATGCTGATGGGCTCCGACGTGGAGTCGGTCACGAGCCTGAGCACGAAGTCGTCGAGCCCGATCTTCGCCCCCTACGAATACGACACCTCGAGCGTGACGCTCCTGCACTTCAAGGGAGGCGCCGTCGGCAAGACGGCGGCGATCGTCGACTGCCTGCAGCCCTACTACTTCCACACGCATCTGGTGGGGAGCGAGGGCAGCCTCCTCGACGACCGCTTCCACTCGATGAAGCTCAAGGCCGACAAGGGGCACTGGAGCAGGCTGTCCATGAAGATGCTCGACTCGGGCGACGTCAGCGACCACCCCTACCAGGCGCAGTTCCAGGCCTTCTTCGACGCCCTCGACGCCGGCCGCGACATGCCGCTGACGAGCTTCAAGGACGCGCAGAAGACCTTCGACGTGATCTTCGCCGCCGACCAGAGCGCGGCCCAGGGTGGCCAGCCGGTGCGCCTGGGGTGAGCAACGACGCGGGAGTGCCAGTGCGTGTGGATCAAGCTCGCGCGAGGCTCGGGGCATCAGGAAGCCGCAATCGCGTGAGCGATGCGGGCTGCACTCCGCGGGGCTCGGGACTGCCCATGCCCCGTCGCCGGACGTTCACCTCGGCCATCGTGGCCTGGGCCCACTCGGATGCCGGCTCGCGGGGCATGGGCAGCCCCGCGCTCAGTTCCGGCTCTTCAGCGCTTCAGTCAGGAAGGTCGAGCAGTCGGTCGGGGGCACGCGCAGGAGCCGGGGAGATTTGTGCCTCGCGGTGCCTGCTCGGTACCGTTGGGGCTGAGAAATCACAAATCCCCCCGGCGACGAGCATGTCACCGCCGGCTGCGGCGGGGTCACTCACGACTCTCCTCCAATGAAAGGCACCTCGATGGCTCGCACGATTTTGCTCGCGATCGGGCTCGCACTCATCGCCACGGTCGCGACGGCGGCCCAACCGGAGGTCATGCCCGCCGGCTGGACGGCACTGTTCAACGGCCGGGATCTCGCCGGCTGGCGGGGTCGGCCCCACTTCGATCCCGCCAAGGAGGCCGAGGGCACGCCCGAGGAGCGGGCGAAGCGGCAGGCCGAGTGGAATGCCGACATGGCCGCGCACTGGAGCGTGAAGGACGGTGTGATCGTGAGCGACGGCCACGGCGTGTTCCTCACCACCGACCGCGACCATGGCGACTGCGAGCTCCTCGTCGAGTGGATGCTGCCGGCGCCATGCGCCGACAGCGGCATCTACCTCCGCGGCAATCCACAGGTGCAGATCTGGGACCCGGCCTGCGAGCGGGACTTCAAGCACGGCTGCGAGAAGGGCTCGGGCGGACTCTGGAACAATCCCCCCGACGCGCCTGGCAAGTGGCCGCTGGTGATGGCCGACAAGCCGATCGGCCAGTGGAATGCCACGCGGATCACGATGCGGGGCGACCGGGTGACGGTGGTGCTCAACGGGCAGGTGGTGGTCGACGACGCCCCGCTGGCCAACTACTTCCAGAAGGGGCAGTCGCTGCCGGCCCGCGGCCCGATCCAGATCCAGACGCATGGTGCCCCCATGCACGTGCGGAACGTGTTCGTCCGCGACCTAGGCACCTTCGATCTCTCCGCGCCCGGCTGGCGGGATCTCGGCGCGAGCGACTTCACGAACGTGAACACGCTTCCCGACACGTGGACGTGGACGGCCGACGGCGTGGCGTGCACCGGTGAGCCGGTCGGGGTGATCCGCTCGAAGGAGCCGATCGGAGACGTCGAGATGTCGCTCGAGTGGCGGCACCTGTCCGACGGCGGCAACTCGGGCGTGTTCCTCTGGGCGCCGCCGGAGGCTCTCGAGGGAATCGCCCCCGGCACGCTGCCCAAGGGGGGCATCGAGGTGCAGGTGCTCGACCACGGCTTCACGGCTCAGTACGAGAAGTCGACCGGCAAGCCGGGCGACTGGTTCACGACCGACGGCGACGTGTTCCCGGTCGGGACGTCGACGATGAAGCCCTTTCCCCCCACGTCTCCCAGCGGTGAGCGAAGCTTTCCCAAGCAGCGACACTCCCGGGGAACGCCGGAGTGGAACCACTACTTCATCCGGGCCGTCGGCGGCGAGGTCCGGCTGTGGGTGAACGGCCACGAGGTATCGGGGGGCTCGGACTGCACGCCGTCGCGAGGCTATCTTTGCCTCGAGTCCGAGGGGGCGCCGGTGGAGTTTCGTCGCATGAAGATCAGGGAGGTGTCGCAGCCATCCGGTGGACCGGCCGAACGCGGCGACGAGCAGGGCTTCGTGCCGCTGTTCGACGGCCGCACGCTGGCCGGCTGGCAGGGGGCGCTGGAGGGCCACCACGTGGTCGACGGCGAACTCCGCACGAAGCCCGGTAGCCGCGGCAACCTGATGACGACCGGCGAATACGACGACTTCGAGCTGCGGTTCGCCTTCAAGCTCACGCCGGGGGCCAACAACGGCCTCGGCATCCGCGCGCCGCTGACGGGGGATTCAGCCTTCGAGGGGATGGAGATCCAGATCCTCGACGACGGCCATCCGAAGCATGCGGATCTCCAGCCCTGGCAGGCCCATGGCTCGATCTATGGCGTCGTCGCGGCCGAGCGGGGCTGCCTCGGGCCGGCGGGCGAATGGAACGAGGAGACGGTCACGGTCCGTGGCACCCGCGTGAAGGTGGTCGTGAACGGAAAGACGATCGTCGACGCCGACACGGCGCCCTTCCGCGACGGCCAGCCGACGCCCGACGGCCGGCCGCATCCCGGCCTCGCCCGCACCCGGGGGCACATCGGCTTCCTGGGTCACGGCGACGAGATCCACCTCCGCGACATCCGCATCCGCGACCTCACGAACTGAACGGCCCGCTCTTCTCCCAGGAGGTTTTCCCATGACCCGCGACCATGCCGCCGCGCCGGCGCCCACGTTTCGTCTGTGGCTGATGATGGTGCTCGAGTTCGCGATCTGGGGGGCGTGGCTGCCGCTGATCTGGGGCTACATGGGGGCGAAGGTCGAGGATGGCGGCCTGGGCTTCACGGGATCGCAGATCGCGTGGGTCGGCAGTGCGTTCGCGATCGCCTCGATCGTGGGGATCTTCTTCTCGAGCCAGTTTGCCGACCGGAGCTTCGCTGCCGAGAAGTTCATGGCGGCGAGCCACCTGATCGGCGGCCTGGCGATGCTCGGGATGTACTGGGCGAAGGACTTTCCCACCTTCTTCGGCCTGATGCTCGTCCACTCGCTGCTCTACGTGCCGACGATCTCCGTCTCCAACTCGATCGCGTTCACGCACATGAAGGACGCCCAGAAGGAGTTCGGCCTCGTGCGCATGGGGGGCACGATCGGCTGGATCCTCGTCGCCTGGCCGCTGTACTTCATCCTCGAGGGCAAGACGGGAGCGGCGGCGGTGTCGGCAAGCCGCACGATCTTCCTGATCGCCGGCGGCCTGTCGCTGGCGTTGGCCGCCTACAGTCTCTCGCTGCCGCACACCCCGCCGAAGCCGGCACGGCCGGGGGAGGGGGGCTTCGCGTGGATGAAGGCGGCGAAGTTTCTCGCCAAGCCGTATCTGGCGGTGCTGTTCCTCGTCACCTTCATCGACGCCATGATCCACAACGGCTACTTCGTGATGGCGGGCGACTTCCTCGGGAGCAAGACGGTCGGCCTGGCCCCCAAATGGATCATGCCCGTGATGAGCATCGGCCAGGTGGCGGAGATCGCCACCATGGCCGTGCTGGGGAGCGTGCTTGCGCGGCTGGGCTGGAAGACGACGATGATCCTGGGCATCCTCGGGCATGCGGCCCGGTTCGCGGTGTTCGCCCTGCTGCCGCAGAACCAGGGGGTGATCATCGCGGTCCAGGTGCTTCACGGCATCTGCTACGCGTTTTTCTTCGCCACGCTCTACATCTTCATCGATGCGGCGTTCCCGAAGGACGTGCGGTCGAGCGCCCAGAGCCTGTTCAACCTCCTCGTGCTGGGGCTCGGCGACCTGGCGGCGAAGTGGTTCTTCATCCCGCTCCAGGAGAAGCTCAAGGGGCCCGACGGGATCGACTACCGGCAGTTGTTCCTCTGGCCGACCTTCCTGGCCCTGGCGGCCGCGGTGGTCCTGGCGGTCGCATTCTGGCCGCCGAAGTCTCTGGCCACCGCCGCCGACACCGAGGACGATCTCGAGACGGAACCGCAGGCCATCACCTGATACGGGTCACCCGTGAGCCTCGCGCGTTCGCGAGGCTCAGTCCCCATCGCTCACGCGATAGGGGCTTCCGGTGCGGGGTCTGCGCAGGGCAATCGCATCTTCTGAGAGCGGCACAAGTATTGCGGTGAGTCGTCGAAAGGCAAGCGGGCGGCGGTGGCCGCACGTCGTTTCGCCTGTGTCACGGAGGACGACTTGTGATTGTTTCAACGA
>Ga0194130_10003589_pt1 | contig 20629 bp, 19 predicted proteins | sample TA2KigsurfametaG_FD_160084 | JGI IMG/M metagenome (GOLD analysis project Ga0194130, IMG submission 160084) | Freshwater microbial communities from Lake Tanganyika, Tanzania - TA2015050 Kigoma 12 surface | ecosystem: Environmental > Aquatic > Freshwater > Lake | place: Tanzania: Lake Tanganyika... | reverse complement strand
CGATGATTGCCTTCCTGCGCTGCGTTTTGGCGGTGGCCTTGCTTTGGCCCCTGGCGCGCCTGCTGGAAGCCGCGCCGAGGCCAGACGCTGCGGTTATGCGCAACCTCGCTTGGCAGGCGTTGTTTGGCACGGTGATCTACAATGCAGGATTATTGGCGGGGTTGCGCCTGACCTCCGCCTTGGAGGGCGGGCTGGTTTTGGCAAGCCTGCCGGCGGTGGTTGCTTTGGGCAGCGCCTTTTGGTTGCGCGAACGCCTGACGCCACCGCAATGGATCGCGGTCAGCCTCGCGGGTTTCGGCATGGCGGCGATGACAATTGCACGCAGCGCCGATCAGGCAACAGGGTCCGTTCTTGGCAATCTGCTGATCTTTGGCGGCGTGGTGGGTGAGGCGCTTTACGTGCTGCTGGCGCGGCGCATTTCGGGGCACGTTGGGGTGATCACGGCCAGCCTTTGGATGCAGATATTCTCGGCCTTGATGCTGGCACCTTTTGCGCTGCCGGATATTGGCCGCATGACCGCCTTGGCCGATCCGCGCCTTGCGGCTTTGCTGGTGTTTCATAGCGTGACGGCGAGCGTGCTTTGCCTGCTGCTCTGGTATGCAGGGTTGAAGCGCGTTGGTGCCGGTGTCGCCGGCATTTTCACGGCCTTCCTGCCCGCAACCGCCGCGTTGGTGGCTGTGGTGGTTTTGCAGGAAGCCTTTACCGCCATCCACGCCATTGGCTTTGCGCTGATGATGTTGAGCGTGCTGATCGCCACTTGGCCGCGCAGGCAAAGCGCATGAGACCGTGGTTTGCGCAAAACCTGGTTCAGTTTCGCCGTCAGACACCGGCGCAAATCGCCGCATCCTTGGCCTATGAACAGGCGGCGCGCTTCGGAACGCTGGAATTGAAGCAACGCGATTCCTGGGACGCCAGCGCCGCCCTGTTGCAGGCTGCGCTAGCTGAAGGCGATGACGGCTGGCACATCTTCATGGAATGCGATTTGCTACGCCTGGAAAAACGCGCCGATGCCATTCTGCTGACGGATCGCGCGATCTTTGTCCTGGAATTCAAGATGGGCATGCAGAAGCCGGACCCGGCCGATCTGCGCCAGACCGATAATTACGCCATGGATTTGCATGATTTTCATGCCGGTAGCCGTGGCGTGCCGATCATCCCAATCCTGATTGCGCCAAGCATGCCCAAGCGTGAAATTGACCTTCCATTGTTTTGGCATGGCGTGGTGCCCGTCATGGTCGCGAATGCCGCCATGTTGCGCGATATTGTTGCGCGCGCACAGGCGACGATACCACGGCCCGCAACAGCGATTGAAGCGACTGCCTGGGCGCATTCCGCCTATCGCCCCGTACCGAGCGTCCTGGAAGCGGCGCGGCTTTTGTATCGGCGCAATGCCGTGCCCGATATCGGCGCCACACGCGCCGATGCGCATAACCTGACCCGCACTACCGATGCCATTGCGCGCGTCGTTGCGAAAGCGCGGGCAGAAGGCGGGCGCTATGTTGTGTTCGTGACAGGCATTCCTGGCGCGGGCAAGACGCTTTGCGGTCTCAATCTGGTCTTTGGCGCCTTGCGGGAAGCAGGTGCTGCCTTTCTCTCCGGCAATGTGCCCCTAGTGACGGTATTGCGCGAAGCCTTGGCGCGTGACGCCGCCCCGCAGGGAGGTGCGGCGTTTCAGGCAGCCGAACGCGCCGCGCGCACTGCGCTGCAAAATGTTCATCGCTTTCTGGAACACCACGTGATCCACGCGCATGAAACACCCGAAGCCCGCATCATCGTCTTTGACGAAGCCCAACGCGCCTGGGATCAGGCACAGGCCACGCGCGATGGTCAGCGTCGCAAAAGCCATTTGAGCCTCAGCGAACCCGCGCATACGCTTGAAATCATGGCGCGGCACGATGGCTGGTCGGTTATTGTCGCGCTGATCGGCAATGGGCAGGAAATCAATACCGGTGAGGCCGGGCTTGCCGAATGGGGCCGCGTGATTGCCGCATCACCTTCCTGGCGCGCGGTGGCAGCGCAGCGTAGTACCACCGCCGATGATCCGGCGCAGTGTCTGGTGCAAGGCGCCGCGCCCTGGCTTGCCTTTGATAATGATCTTGATTTGCAAACGCCCATTCGCAGCCTGCGCAGCAGCAGGGGCACCGAATGGGTGGATGCGGTCCTGCGCGGTGACGTACCCGCCGCCCGCGCCATTGCCGCAGCAACGCCGGAATTGCCCTATTTCATCACGCGCGATGCCAGCACTTGGCGCGCGGCCTTGCGCGCCCGCACCAGGGGCTTGCGCCGCGCCGGCCTGGTTGCTTCCGCCGGCGCGCGGCGCTTGCGGGCTGAGGGGCTTGGCGTGCAGGTTCCCGATATTGCCGATTGGTTCCTGAAGCGCTGGCCCGATATCCGTTCTTCCGAAGCGCTGGAGACCTTCGCCACCGAATATGATTGCCAGGGCTTGGAATTGGATGTGGTGGGCCTCGCCTGGGGTGGTGATTTCCTCCGCCATGCTGGGCAATGGCGCGCAAGGCGCTTTGTTGGCCATCAATGGCAGATCGTGCGCGGGGCTGAGGAGCAGCGCTACATCCTGAACACCTATCGCGTGCTGCTGACGCGCGCGCGGTATGAGACGATCATTTGGGTCCCGCCGGGTTCCGCAAGTGATGACCCCTTCCACGACATTACACGCCCGTCAGCCGAGATGGATGCGCTGGCTGATTTCCTGCTCGCCTCTGGCGCCAGGCCACTTGAAGCGCTACCGATTCAAACTCAATCCGCGCCCGTTCTGGCGCAGCTACTATGAGGCCACCATGCGCGCGCTGATCCTTCTCGCCCTGCTTCTCATGGCTGTCCCTGCCTGGGCGCAGGAAATCAAGCTTGCCACATGGAATATCGCCTGGCTCACCACCAAGCCGGCTGGTCATCCTGACCTACCGCGTGACCTTACCACCCGGACCGAGCAGGATTTTGCGCGGCTGCGCACCTACGCAGAAAGGCTGGCGGCTGATGTGATTGCGTTGCAGGAAGTGGATGGGCCTTTGGCGGCGGCGCGCGTTTTTGACGCCACCGCCTATGATTTCCACTTCCCCGCAGAAAGTGATGTGCAACGTTCCGGCTTCGCTTGGCGCAAGGGGCTTCGTGTCACCCGCAATCCTGACCTGTCGGCGCTTGATCTTCGCCCGACCGCGCGGCGTTCGCTCCGACGCGGCGCGGATATCACTTTGCATGGTGCCAATGGCGCGCGCTTGCGGCTGCTGTCGATTCATCTGGATGGTGGTTGCTCGCAGGGTTCCATACGCCAGCCCAATAGCAGCGATTGCCAAAGCCTTGGCCAACAGGCGCAGATTCTGGCGGAATGGATCACCGAGCGGCGCCGCGAGAATATGCCCTTCGTGATTCTGGGCGACTTCAATCGCCGTTTTTCGCGCGATGATGACATGCTGCGGCTGCTGAACGCCGCATCACCCATGCGGCGCGCGACAGAAGGCTTTTCCAACCCGTGCTGGAGCCGCGACGGCCAGGGGCGCGCCTTCATTGACCATATTCTGCTCGGCCTTCGGGCGGCGGATTGGCTGGTCAGGGATAGTTTTCGCGTATTTTCCTATGGGGAACGCGATCCCGCGCTGCGTGACGTGCTCAGCGATCATTGCCCGATTTCGGTCCGGCTGCAGCTACCCTGAAATCCGCTATGGGCGGGGGGCGGCGCCCGTGCCATGCTCCGCCCATGTCGCTTTTTATCCGCATCACCCTGCCGCTTGCGGCGATCAATTTCATCAACCAGGCCAATCGGTCACTGGTTGCGGTGATCGGGCCGTTTCTGGCACTTGAATTCGGCCTGACCGCGGCGGAGCTTGGCTTGCTCGCCGCCTGTTTCTTCGCAAGCTACGCCATGGCGCAATTGCCGATTGGACTCGCGCTTGATTTGAAAGGCCCGCGCCGCGTGCAGGCAACGCTTGCGTTGATTGCGGCGACGGGTTTTGTGATCAGTGCGCTATCAAGCGATGTGCTGATGCTGGCAGCCGGGCGCTGCGTGGCAGGTGTTGGTGTGGCGGCGGGGCTGATGGCGATGCTGAAGGCCAATACGCAATGGTATCCGAAAGAACGCGTTGCGGCCGTTACTGGCGCAGGCTTGTTCTTCGCTTCCATGGGCGGGCTTTCCGCCACCATGCCGGTGCAATGGGCGCTGCCCTTCATTGGCTGGCGCGGTGTTTTCGCAGTGCTGGCAATGCTTGCTGTCATGGTATCGGCCTGGATCTGGTTTTCCGTACCCAATGCGCCGCCGGGTGTGACACCTGTAGCGCGCCGCAGCCTGCGTCAGGAAATCGGCGAATATGGGCGTATCTTCAAGGACCCGCTATTTTTGCGTCTGGTGCCGACGGTTGGCATGCTCTCCACGCTCAATTTCACCTATCAGGGGCTTTGGGCAGGGCCGTGGTTGCGCGATGTTGGCGGCTTGGATGATGGCGCACGCGCGGCTGCCTTGCTGATCTATGCGCTTGGCATGATGTTCGGCAGCCTGTTCACGGGGCAGGCGGCATCCTTCGCGCAGGCGCGTGGTTTTTCGCCGATGTTGATGCCCTATATCGGTGTAGCGGGCTGCCTTTTTGCGCAAGCCATGCTGATGCTGGGGCCGAGCAATTTCTGGGTCATGGCCTTCCTCTGGTTTTTCTTTTCTTTCTCTGGTTCCGTTGGACCCGCAGGCTATGCGGCGATTGCGCAGGGCTTCCCACCAGCGCTCGCCGGGCGCGTTTCCACCGCCATCAATTTCCTGATGCTTTGTGTGGTTTTCGTGTTCCAAACCGGTATTGGTGCCATTCTTGACCTCTGGCCGCGCACCGCAACGGGCGGCTGGGCGCCTGAAGGTTATGTCTGGGCGCTTGGCATGACATTCTCCGTCCAATTGGCGGCGGCGCTTTGGATCTTCCGGCCCTGGTGGCAACCACGAAAGGAATCTGCGTGATGGAAAAAAGAGCAACAAAAATCCTGTATCGCTATCGTGTGACCAAGGGGCGCAGCTTTCGCTTGAAGGATTATGACCCGGGCGATACGGCTGGGCTTGAGATGCAAAAAACCATGGCGGAGGCGCTATTACAACAGGGTATCGAACGCCTCGCGCTCTTGCAGGACAAGCTTTATGCGCAGGATCGCTGGTCCGTCCTGTGTATCTTTCAGGCGATGGATGCCGCCGGCAAAGATGGCGCCATCAAGCATGTGTTCTCCGGCGTCAACCCGCAGGGCTGCCAGGCGCATTCCTTCAAGGCGCCGGGGCCACTTGAACTAGATCATGATTTCCTCTGGCGCCATTCCATCGCGCTGCCGGAACGCGGGCGCATCGGCATTCATAATCGTTCCTGGTATGAGGAAGCGCTGGTGCTGCGTGTGCATCCTGAATTGCTTGCGCGACAGAAGCTGCCACCGTCGCTCATCGGCAAGAAGATCTGGGATGAAAGGCTGGAAGATATCGCTGCCTATGAACGCTATCTGGCGCGGCAAGGCACGGTGGTGATCAAGTTCTTCCTGAATGTGAGCCAGGATGAACAGAAAAAGCGCTTCCTATCCCGCATTGATGAACCCGAAAAAAACTGGAAATTCTCAGCCAATGATGTCGCTGAACGCGCCCATTGGGATGACTATATGAAGGCCTATCAGGCCGCGATCAGCGCAACCGCCGCCCCCCACGCGCCCTGGTTCGTGGTGCCGGCGGATGCCAAATGGTTCACGCGCCTCGTGGTGGTGGTGGCGATTATTGAAGCGCTTGAAAAGCTTGATTTGCATTACCCCGCGGTTACCAAGGAACAGCGCGCTGCCCTTGCGGTGGCGAAGAAGCGGCTGGGGTGAACCCCTAATCTTCCACCGCATCCAGCACATGCAGCGCATAGGTGTAGGCCGCGCCGGCATTAAGCGCGATGGCAACGCCAAGCGCTTCGGCGATTTCTTCCTTGGTGGCGCCAGCAGCCTTGGCCTTGCGCGCATGTGCATCAATGCAGCCATCGCATTTTGTGGTTATGGCAACAGCAAGGGCGATGAATTCCCGCGTCTTGGCATCCAGATGCTTGGTCTGTGCGGCACCATGTGAAAGCGCAACGAAGCCCTTGACGATATCGGGGTGCAATTGCCCCAATTCCTTCCCGCGCGTCGTCAACCCTGCGCTGTAGTCGGCCCAATTCTTTACTTCGGTCATGGCTCACACCCCCTTCAATGCATCACGGCAGAGGCAGCGCTGGCATAGCCCACGCGGCGTTCCGGCGGCACAGGATGGCGCCCGGCGACGCGTTCCAGCAGGAGCCGCGCATCGGCCAGCATGCCGGCTTTCATCGCCGCATCCAGGAAAAGCTGTTCCAGCACATCCTGCTGCGCATGGCTGCCACCCATGCGATGCATCACGCCAATGGCAGGGCGCATCACAGCCACGGCACGGGCATGATCACCGCGCCCATGCGCCAACACGGCCTCACATACCGGCAGCGCCGCGTCGCGCAGAATGGGCGCGAGTGTCCCACCCGCGGCAATCGCATCGCGAATGCCATCCAATAGCTGCGCCGCCGCTTGGAAGCGCCCGGTCGCCACCAGCGCCATCATCCAATGCGGCAGGGTGAAGGCGGAAAGGCAGTCACCAATCCGCGCTTCTGCCTTATCGGCCAATTCATCCCAACGCGTGCCGATATTCACGCCCTGGCGTTGCAGGCGAAACAACATGGAAGCGGCATTCTGCACATCAATATACAAATCAGGTGCAGCTTCCGTCAGCGGGCTTCGCAGGTTGCGAAAGCCCTTGTCATAAAGCGCCAATACCTCCTCTGATTCCGCGCGTTCCAGATGATACATTGCGCGATGCCACCACAAATGATGCGCCAGGTTGGAAGCACCTTCCCAATGCCTCTCTAAACCCGAGAGCCAGGCAATGCCCTCGCCACGCCTGCCCTGCATTTCCATCACATGCGCAACGGCATGCGCGGCCCATAAATCGCCGGGGTCAAGGTCAATCGCCGCGCGCCCGCTTTCTTCGGCCACCTGGTAATTGCCGCATTCCTCATGCGCGAAGCAGCGGCAGGCCAAAATACTACCAAAGGCCGGCAAAGCCGCCGTCCATTGCGGATAAACCCCATCCACCACGCGCTGCATGACGCCCGCGCGCCCCAGCCAAAAGGCGTTGAAGTGGTGCAGACGGAACGCCAGAATATCATGCGGGTGGTCGCGCAAAATCGCCTCCCACCCTGCCAGCGCCTTGTCTAAATCCCCCGCGGCCCAGGCGGTGACAGCTGCGGCATGGGCCGCTTCGCGCGCGCCGGCTTTGCTGGCCATGCGCGTCGCGGCGCCAGCCGCTTCACGCGCGGCGGGCAACAGCGCTGCCTTGTAGCCAAGCAAGGTGAAGGCCGCTTGAAGCACGCGCGCCATCGGCATATCGCCATCCGCTTCCAGCAACGCCTTCATACGTGCGGGCGTATCGGCGCGATACTTCAAATAGCCCGTCACCACATGATCATAGGCGCGCGCAGCGGCCTCTGACGCGCTGGTGATGGCAAGGCCGTGCTGGTCCTGGGGCATGGAGGGGCTCCGACATTCAAGCCCAAAGCTTGCCAGCCTTGACCAAGCCGTGTCGAGTATGAACAATAAGAAAGAGAGAGACATGCCTGAAGGCACCCCCGAAGCCCGCCTTGCCGCGCTTGGCCTGGTCTTGCCGCCGGCACCGAAGCCGCTAGGCACCTATGTGCCCTTCCAGCGCGATGGGAACATCATCTACCTCTCGGGCCAGGGGCCGCGCGATGCGGAAGGCAAACCCATCAGCGGCAAGGTACCGACCGAAGTCAGCATTGATGGAGCCTATCAGCTTGCCCGCCGCGTTGGGCTTTCGCTGCTATCGGTCGCGGCATCGGCTGCTGGCGGGCTTTCACGCCTGCGCGCGCTGAAAGTACTTGGCATGGTGAATGCGGTGCCGGAATTCCGTGAACACCCGCGCATCATCAATGGCTGTTCCGATCTTTTCGTCGCGGTGTTGGGGGATAACGGCCAGCATGCGCGCTCCGCCGTTGGCTTCGGCAGCCTGCCCAATCAAATCCCGGTCGAGATTGAAGCCATTTTCCGCGTGCTTGACTGAAACGGATCAAAGCTTGGTGCCGGTACTGCCGAACCCGCCCGCACCGCGCGCGGAAGCCGGCAGTTCGGCCACTTCGCGCCATACGCCGCGCGTCACCGGCGCCAGTACGGCCTGGGCAATGCGCATGCCGCGTTCCACGGTGAAGGACTCGCTCCCCGCATTCATCAGGATCACGCCCAATTCGCCGCGATAATCCTCATCAATCGTGCCGGGGCTATTGGGCAGCGTAATGCCGTTTTTCAACGCCAAACCCGATCTGGGCCGCACCTGAATTTCATACCCCGCCGGGATCGCCATTTTAAGGCCCGTTGGAATCAAGGCGCGCCCACCTGGCGGGATCATCACCGGCGCGCTGATGGCGGCCAGCAAATCCATCCCCGCCGCGCCTTCCGTGGCATAGCTCGGCAGCGGCAAATCCGCGCCATGGGGCAGGCGTATGACGGCGATTTCGGGGCTCATGCCAAAGCCTCTGCAATCCGCGCGGCAAGCCTTGCCGCGACCTCTTCCTTTTTCATGCGCGTCCAGGCTTCGGTGCCCTTCGGCGTGATCAGCAGCACGGTATTCTCCGCGCCCCCCATCACATCGCCCGAGACATCATTGGCAACGATCCAATCGCAGCCCTTCTTTTTCCGTTTGGCGCGCGCATGGTCTTCCAGCTTTTCGGTTTCCGCCGCGAAACCCACCACCAGCTTGGGCCGGCGCGGCCCGGCGGCGGAAAGCGTCGCCAGAATATCGGGGTTGAGTGCCAAGGCGATTGGCGGCGGCACCTCGCCTGCGATCTTCTTCATTTTCTGATCAGCGGCTGCGGCACTGCGCCAATCCGCGACGGCCGCCGCGCAAATCGCGACATCGGCGGGAAGTGCTGCTTCGCAGGCGGCCAGCATGTCGCGCGCCGATTCCACATGGCGAACGGTGACAGCTTTCGGATCAGGCAGCGCGACAGGGCCAGACACCAAAGTCACCCGCGCACCAAGCGCGGCAAGCGCTGCGGCAATCGCATGACCCTGCTTGCCGCTACTGCGATTTGCGATGTAACGCACCGGGTCGATCGATTCATGCGTCGGGCCGCTTGTCACCAGCGCATGGCGACCGTGCAGCGGCTGCGCGGCAGGCGTCAGCGCGGCTTCCACCACCGCCAATAACGCGGCGGGTTCAATGAACCGGCCTGGCCCCGATTCTGGTTCCGCCATGGCGCCCACTTCTGGCCCGGCCAGCATCACCCCCCGCGCGCGCAAGCTCGTGATATTCGCCTGTGTCGCCGCATTTTCCCACATGGCAGGGTTCATCGCCGGCGCCACCATAATCGGCGCGCGGGTCGCGAGCAGCACGCAAGTTGCCAAATCATCCGCCAGCCCATGCGTCATCTTCGCCAGCAAATCAGCGGACGCCGGCGCCACCAGCACCAGATCAGGCAGCCGCGCGAGGCGGATATGGCCGATATCCGCTTCCGCCGCCCAAAGATCATCATGCACAGCCTGGCCTGTGATGGCGGCAAGTGTCTCCTTGGTCACAAAACGCGCCCCGCCCGCGGTCAGGATGGCGGTCACACTCGCCCCCGCCTTGCGCGCCAGACGCGTGAATTCCAACACCTTATAGGCAGCGACCGAGCCCGAGACGATCAGCAGGATTTTGCGATCAGCAATCATGGGACCAAGCCTAACCCAGAAGCCGCGTGAATGAAATCAGCCGCCCCCTGGCGCCCGGCCCTGGTTCGGGCATCATGGGTCAAGGCCGCTCGATCAGCGCGGCAAGGGGGAAACTCAATGGCAGGCGGGAAGCTCCGCGCCACCGGCGTTCTTGCGCCCTTCGGGCAGCGCGGCTTTCGCTTTCAGTGGCCGGCTGACCTCGCCACCTCCTGGGCCTTTGAAATGGAGACCATCATCCTCGGCTGGTATGTGCTGACCGAGACAGGATCGGTCACCTGGCTGGCTATCTTTGGGTCACTGCTGCTGATCGGCACGCTGCTCTCGCCCATGTTTGGCGTAATGGGGGATCGCGTCGGGCATCGGCGCGTGCTGTCCGCCATGCGCGCCTGGTATGCGGTGCTGGCGGCGGTGCTGACGCTTTGCGCCATGACGGGCTTGCTCTCCCCCTGGCTGGTTTGTGGCGTCGCCTTCCTGAGCGGCCTAGTGCGCCCTTCCGATATGGGCATGCGCAATGCGCTGATTGCCGCAGGCATGCCGCCCCCCTTGCTGATGGGTGCCATGGGGATTGAACGCATGAGCGCCGATAGTGCGCGCGTGATTGGCGCACTGACCGGGGCGGGGCTAGTCGCCTTCCTTGGCATCGGTCCGGCCTATCTGGCGGTGACGGCGATTTATCTTTGCGCCTTTATACTCACCTTGCAGGTGGATGAACCGCCGCCGCGCGCGGCCCAAGGGGTGGTCATGAAAACGCCCTGGGCTGATCTTGGTGACGGCATCGCCTATGCCCGCGCAACGCCGCCTGTGCTTGCCGCGCTGCTACTGGCCTGCCTTGCTAATTTTGCTGCCTATCCGATCAGCGGAGGGCTGCTGCCCCATGTCGCGCGCGATGTTTACGGGCTGGATCGCACCGGGCTTGGCTATTTGTCGGCGAGCTTCGCCGGCGGCGCGATGCTGGGATCACTTTTCATCAGCGCGCGCGGCGGGGGGCTGCCACCCGCGCGCACCATGTTGGCTGCCTCACTATCCTGGTTCTTGCTGCTGCTGGTTTTTGCGCGTCTGACGGACCCGGTGCTGGGCGGCGTGGTCCTCGCCTTGGCGGGGTTTGTGCAAAGCTTTTGCATGGTGCCGCTGGCAGTGCTGTTGCTGCGCATCACGCTGCAGGAATTTCGTGGCCGCGTGATGGGGCTCCGCATGTTGGCCGTCTATGGCTTGCCGGTTGGGTTGATGCTCGCCGGGCCGCTGGTGGGTGAGATCGGCTTTGCCGATGCCGGCGCGCTTTATGCGGGCTTTGGCGCCTTATGCACAGTGGCGATTGCGCTGTTCTGGCGTGCGCATTTGCTGCCACGAGAGGTGCCGGCGAATGGGTTGCGCGAAGGCTAGACGCTCCCGCTCACTCGCCAGCCCCGATCAAGCATCCTCAGGGTTTGGGTGGCTTCGCCCCACCGCGCGCTTCCAGGCGCGCCAGCAGGAAATCAATCTCGGCCGTGGTTTCCGTAGAAAGCTTGGGGCCCGGCGCGCGCAAGGCCGCATGGGCGATGACGCCACGCCGCGCCAGCACGTATTTCCGTATGGCAAGGCCAAGGCCGGGCTGCAATTCGCTGCGGATCAAGGGCAGATGGAGATCAAACGCATCCTGCGCCGCATCGCGCTTGCCTGCCGCCATCAGCGCAATCACCTGAGCGAGCATTTCGGGGAAGGCATAGCCGGTCATGATGCCATCCGCGCCGCGCGACAATTCCTCTGGCAGGAATTGACCACCATTGCCACCCAGGATGCTGATGCGCGGCATCTTGCCTTCGGCTTCCATGTCACGGATGGCGGAAAGCTTATCGAGGCCAGGATAGTCTTCGGCCTTAAGCATCACCAAGCGCGGATCGGCGGCGGCGCGCGCCACCATGCCAGCGCTGATATGAATGCCGGTCAGTTGCGGGAAATCCTGCAGGACAAAGGGCGCATCGCCCACCGCATCTATCGCCTGCATGATGTAAGACAGCACCGCGTCATCGCCCTTCAGGCCCGCTGCAGGTGCGACCATGATGCCCGCCGCACCCAGATCAAGCGCACCCCGCGCCACGGCGCGCATGCTGGCAAAACCAGGCGCCGAGGCACCCACCACCACCGGTACGCGCCCTGCCACACGATTGATCACGCGCTTGACGAAGCTGATCGCTTCTTCCTGATCGAGCTTCGGCGCTTCCCCCATGACGCCGAGCAGCGTGAGGCCACTCGCGCCGGCGGCCAGAAAGGCATCGGTCATGCGATCAGCACTCGGCAGATCAAGCGCGCCATCGGGCAGGAAGGGGGTGGGCGCAATGACGAAAACGCCCTTGGCATTTCTGGTGAGCATGGCAGGGTCCTTGGTTACTAGGGAGAGCATAGAACAAGCCAATGGGCTCGCCCAGGCTTGACGCTTGGGCGAAAGCTTCATCCCATGACCGAACAAAGCCGCCCGATCAGGAGAACACCATGTCACAGCAACAGGTGCAGCATTACCTGGCCGTCCGCGAGGATTGGCTCGCCGCGCGGCAGGAAGAAATCCTAGACCCGGCGCAGCCTATTATTGACCCGCATCACCACCTTTGGGATCGGCCAGGCTGGCGCTATTTGAATGATGAATTTCTGGCCGATCTGAAAAGCGGCCATAACGTCAAGGCGACAGTTTATGTGCAGGCGCGGTCCATGCATCGCGCTGCGGGGCCGGAAGCCTTGAAGCCGGTGGGCGAGACGGAATTCGTCACCGGCATTGCCGCGATGTTCGCCAGCGGCATTTATGGCGATATTGCCGCCAATGCCGGGATTGTCGGTTATGCAGACCTCACGCTTGGCGATGCGGTGCAGCCGGTTTTGGAAGTGCATATCGCCGCTGCCGGGGGCAGGTTTCGCGGCATTCGCCATATCGCGACTTGGGACCCGGACCCTGCTATGCTCAATTCGGCCTATACGCCGGCGGAAGATATGATGGACAGCAGCGCCTTTCGTGCGGGCTTCGCGGCCCTTGGGCGCAACGGGCTTTCCTTCGACGCCTGGATTTATTTCCACCAAATCCCGCGCCTTGCGTCGCTCGCGCGCGCCTTCCCCGAAATCCCGATCGTGCTGGATCATTGCGGCGGGATTCTGGGTATCGGCCCCTATGCCGGCAAACGAAATGAGGTCTTCGCCACTTGGTCGCGCAACATGGCGGAATTGGCGCAATGCCCGAATGTCATGGTGAAGCTGGGCGGGCTTGGTATGCGCCTGCCGGGCTTTGGGCTCGAAGCGGGCGCGATTGCGCCATCATCCGAAGAATTGGCGCAGCATTGGCGCCCCTGGATGGAACGCTGCATTGAGCTATTCGGCACGCAGCGCTGCATGTTTGAGAGTAATTTCCCTGTGGATAAGGGCGGCTATGGCTATGCGGTCGGCTGGAATGCCTTCAAGCGCATCGCCGCCGGTGCCACGGCTGAGGAAAAGGCTGACCTGTTCTGGCGGAATGCTGCGCGGTTCTATCGGCTGACGCAGTTTCTGTGATCATGCCGTCCGTGTTGGGAGGGCCGGAATAAGATAATCGAGAAACAGATCGGGATTTTCCGCAAAGGGAAAATGCCCGATCCCGTCCATGCGCTGAAATCTGGCCCCAGGGATTTTTGCGGCTGTGACAGCAGAATGTTCTGCTGTGCAGGAATAATCATACTCGCCGGTCAGCAGCGTGAGCGGGCATTTTCGCGTATCAATGCGGTGGATGCGATCCCGCGCATCCCAGCCGCCAGAATAGAACAGAATATCCCCAGAGAATATGCCACAGCCGCCCTGGCTGTAATGCCACCAGACTTCGGCTGCGCATTCGGCAGGCGATTGCGGCGCCATCAGGCCTTCAATCCATTCGGGCGTGAAAATGGCGGCGTTCACGCGTGGATGATCCGCCCATGGCGTGCGCCGGCCGGCGATATGTTCGGAAGCCTCACAGGCGATGATGGCGGCGAAGCGCTCGGGCGCGCGCAATGCCATTTCAAGGCAGACTTCGCCCGACATGGAAGCGCCAAGCAGAACAGGCTTTTCCGCAAAACCCCAATTATCAAGGAAGCCCAGGATCAATTCGGCATAAAGTTCCGTATCCAGCGCCCAAGCTCCGGGCTCGGCCGCAGGTGCGGAACGGCCATGGCCGGGCAAGTCAAAGGCAGTCACTGCGTAGCCTGCCCCCGCAAGCCGAGGATGCGCCATAAGCCGATGGAACTGGCGCGAATCGGATCCTGCCGTGTGTAGCCCGAGAATCGGGCGCCCCTGTCCTGCGCTTTCGCCATAGACGATAAAGTCGCGCCCATTGGCACGCAGCTTAACATAGCGGCCTTTTGCGGCGGGGTCCGGGGGACCGCCACCAAGTTGCGAGCGAAGCGAAGTGGGCGCTGGCCTGTCAGCACCGTGCAACGTCCAGCGCGCGAGATCGAAAATGCGCCGCAAGATATGCGCATGTTGCGCCCAGGCAAGCTCATCTCCTTCCGCTGAAAATCCTGGAACACGCATCCGCAGTGCATAAAGGTGGTGGTGGTGTCGCGCCGGGTGCGTCTTCAGAAATTCATCCCAAATCGCAGAGGTTGCCGTAAAGCGCATATCCGCATCCGAGTTTAGAGAGATTGCCACGGAGGTGTCGGATAGTCCAAGCGTGGTAGCGAAGCCAGGCTGCAGGACAGCAAAACGCCCGACCGCGCCAGGCAAGCGAGAACGCAGGATTTCATCACTTGCGCAAAGGGCACGCCAGCGATCCAGCAAGGGCGCGGCGCTGAATTTCTCCCAGCCAATCGGCATGCGATTCCCCTTCAAAGCGACCTCAGCCTCCATGCCGCATTAGCGCATGGCAAGGGCGCTTTTGCTATTCAATTGGCGCCGGTGGTTCGGCGGCTGCGCGCGGCAGGGGCGGTGGCGGCAGCCAGGGCCGATCACCGCGCCAGGCGCGATCAGACATCACCTGCGTGCCCGAGGGCGAAAGCCAGATCGCATGTGCACCATCGCGCCACACAGAGAAACGATCAATCAGAATGCTCTGCCGACAGCGCTGCCGGATGGGCTCGGCGGAGATGATCACCGATACCGCGCCGCATTGGGCCATGTTATTGCCGCGACGGACGAAAAAGGCGCTGGCGCCCGCGTTAAACCGGCAACCATCCGAGGTGCAACCTAGTTTGCCATCGGGGCTTGCGCCCTCAGCCGGCAGCGCCACGGCGGCGTCCTGCCCATAAAGCCTGAGCCAGGCATCGCGCGTCAGGTTGGACGCACCCTGCTGGCATTGGGGAATAGCGTATCGGTCGCGAAAAACCCAACCAGCCGCGCATCCTGCGATATTAGGATATGGGGCGGCTGCACCAAAGCCGCGCTGGCAAGGCCAAGGATCATCGGCAGTACGCCCAAGGCGCGCCACCAGCGTCGCCACAGGCGTAGCCAGCAGAGCCCGAAGGCAAAACCGCCAAGCCCCAGCCGGGGATCGGTGTGGCGGATTCGGTTGCTACTGGCCAGGCGGCGACAGTGCGCGCCACCCACAAGATGCCCTCCACCCCAGAGCCCATCACCCAAAGCGCCGGCGCTTCCAGGCCAAGCGGCATCAGCAGCGCCGCCAACATCCCCGCCGGCATGATAATGAAGGATGTGAGCGGCACCGCTACCGCATTGGCCGCCACGCCGTACCATTGCAGCCGCCCGAAATGCGCGAGGCCGAAGGGCGCTGTCGCCGAGCCTGCCAGTACCGACGTCATCATCAAGCCAAGCACGCCAAAGCCAATGCGCCAGGCCAAACCCTTTTGACAGCGCAGCCCGGCAAGGCGCGGCTGCAAGGCCTCCCACCCCGCAATCAGGGCGAGCACCACCGCGAAGGAAATTTGAAAGGATGGGCCGAGCAGCGAAGCCGGATCGAAGATCATCACTGCCGCCGCCGCCCAAGCCAGACCGCGCAATGAAATCGCTTTACGCCCCGCCAGGATGGCGAGCGTCACCAGGCAGGCCATGGCGAAGCTGCGCTGCATGGGCACCTGCGCGTCGGTAAGCAGCATATAGAAGCCACCCGCGAATAAGGCGCCGCATCCCACCAGTAATTTGCCCGGCACCCTGAGCGCCACCGGGCGATAGAGCGCCGCCAGCATGCGCGTCACCCAGAAGGAAACGCTCATCACAATCGCGATATGCAGGCCGGAGACAGAAAGAATATGCGCCAAGCCCGAATCGCGCATGGCATCCAAATCCGCCCTTGGAATAACGCTTTGGCTACCGGTCAGCAGCGCGGCTGAAATCGCCCCGGCCGCGCCTGGTAAGACTGCCAAAACCCAAGCTTCAAGATCGCGGCGCAGGCCGGAAAATGGCGGCGCCTCCCCTGCGCCGGGTATTATTTCGGCCGCGCCAATCGCAAAGCCAACCCCGACCTGGCCGCTGAAAAAGGCGGCGCGCTGAAAGTCCCAGGCGCCAGGATAGGCCGGCGCTGCCGGGGCGCGGATCAGCGCGCGCACGCTCAGCAAGTCGCCAGGCGCTGGCCGCCCGGGGTCATCATTGCGGAGCCGAATGCGCAGGCTGCGTTCAAGCTTTGGCGCCTCTGGCCCGAATTGCGCCTGCCCGAGCGTGACCCTGAGCCCCTGCGGCAAGGCCTGCACATTTTGCACAACGCCCTGGATCACGAGCGCGCGCGGCGGAGGCGAGATCGGCGGTGGCGCCCGTTGCGCATGCCAAAGCATGATGGCGAAGCCAAAGCTGCCGGCCGCAACCAGCGCGGAAAGCCAGCCGAAAAAGGCCCATCGGCGTGCCACCAGGAACGCGGTGATGATCAAGGGGGGCACCAGCCCGATCAGCCGTTCATCGGGTTTGCTCCGCAGGCTGAAACAGAACAGGATGCCCGCCCCCATGGCGACAGGCAGCCAAAGCGCCTTATGCTGGCGTTCGGTGGCGAAAGCCTCGGCGGCCCGGGCCATTCAAGCGCGCCAAATGCCCCTTGCCGACACAAGGCTTGGGATTTGGGTCGCGGAGGAATTATGTACGAGCACAACCAAAAGTATATAGAGGGCTGATCGAACTCCCAAACGGGAAATTCATCGCTTGCGCCGCACCGTCGCCTGATTTCCCCGGCGCGGCATGTGGTTTAAAGGCAGCCCATCAGGAGAATGATGACCACAGCATGACGGTTCGTACGCGCTTTGCCCCTTCCCCCACCGGCTATCTGCATATCGGCGGAGCCCGCACTGCCTTGTTCAATTGGCTCTTTGCGCGCCACCATGGCGGGGAATACCTGCTGCGTATTGAAGACACGGATCGCGAACGCTCCACCCGGGAGGCAGTAGATCAGATCCTGGACAGTCTTGAATGGCTCGGCCTTTCGCCGGATGAACCGCCGGTGTTTCAGGCGGCGCGGGAAGCGCGGCATCGTGAAATCGCCGAAGCGTTGCTTGCGATGGGGAAGGCTTATCGCTGCTGGGCGACGCCAGAAGAATTGGCTGAAATGCGCGAACGCGCCGCCGCCGAGGGCCGCCCGCTGCGTTATGACCGCCGCTGGCGGGACGGTGAGCCCGGGTCGGAACAGGCGGGCAAGCCCTTTGCCGTCCGCATCAAGGCGCCTTTGGAAGGTGAAACAGTGGTCGCGGATTTGGTGCAGGGTGAGGTGCGTGTCGCCAATTGCGAATTGGACGATATGATCATTCTGCGGAGTGACGGCACGCCGACCTATCTGCATGCCGTGGTGGTGGATGATCATGACATGCGCATCACCCATGTGATCCGCGGCGATGACCATCTGACCAATACTTTCCGCCAATGCATGGTTTATGATGCGATGGGATGGACGCGCCCGCGTTTCGCCCATGTGCCGCTGATCCATGGTGCGGATGGCGCCAAGCTTTCCAAGCGCCATGGCGCGGTTTCCGTGCTCGATTTTCGTGAACAAGGCTTCTTGCCCGAAGCTGTTTGCAATTACCTGCTTCGGCTTGGCTGGGGCCATGGTGATGAGGAATTCATCCCGCGCGATCGGGCGGTGACGCTGTTTGACATCAAGGATGTCGGGCGCGCGGCGGCGCGGATGGATTATGCCAAGCTCACGCATTTGAATGGGCAATACCTGCGCACGGCCGATGATGACGCGCTGACGCGGGAGGTGCTGGAACGGCTGGCGAAACGCACTGTCCTGTTCGGGCCGGATAGTGCCAAGCGCGTGCGCATGCTGATGCCATTCCTGAAGGAACGGGCGAAGACAGTCGAAGAATTGACCGGCGCTGCGGCTTTCGCGGTGCAGGATGGCGCACCGATCATGGAAGCCAAGGCCGAGGCATTGCTGACGCCAGACGCCAAGGCGCGGCTCGCTGATCTTGCTGCGTTTTTACAGATGGCGCCTTGGGAAAAGCAGGATCTTGACCAATGGCTGCGCGATTATGCTGAGGTCAAGGGCATCAAGCTTGGCCAGGTGGCGCAGCCCTTGCGCGCGGCACTCAGTGGCAGCACGACCAGCCCGCCCATTGATGCCGTATTGTGGGCGCTGGGGCGGGAGGAGGCGACTTTGCGCATCCTTGCCGCGGCGGGTTAGGGTTTACTGATAAGTCGCCGAGGATATTGCCGCGCCTGATCACCTCTCCCCATTTGGCCATTTCCGCCCTGATGAAATCGCCGAATTCCGCGCGGCTATTGCCGCCGGGCACGGCGCCTTGGTCAAAGAGTCGCTGTGAGATCTGCGGGTCTTTCAGCGCCCCTGCCAGCGCCGCATGCAGCCGATGCAGAATGGGTTCCGGCACGCGGGCAGGTGCTACAAAGCCATGCTAATTATTTGTATCAATGCTCGGATAGCCAAGTTCAATCATGGTTGGCACATCAGGCAGCCATGGCAGGCGCTGGGCTGAACCAACCGCGAGCGCGCGGATTGTCCCCGCACGGATTTGCGGCAGCAGAATTGTCAAATCCGCAAGTCCGACCTGAACCTCATTCTGGACGAGCGCGGTCGTGAGCGGCGCGCCGCCGCGATAGGGGACATAGGTCATTTCAATGCCGGTCGCGTTCTTCAGCAATTCGCCCGCCAAATGCGGCAGGCTGCCGGAACCGGTGGAACCCTGATTGATCTTGCCTGGCTGCGCGCGCTGCCGCAAGAAGTTCCTGTAAGGTACGATAGGGCGTTACCGAGGATACAACAATCGGCTCCGGCACAAGCACGCCCAGCGTCAGCAGTGCCAGATCGCGCAACGGATCAAATGGCGTGCCGCGATCAAGCAACGGAGAAATGGCAACGCCGCCAGCGCTACCAAGGCCAATGGTATAGCCATCTGGCGCTGCTTTCGCTGCTATATCAACGCCGGTCACGCCACCCGCGCCGGGCCGATTATCAACAATGACAGGCTGCCCAAGGGTTGCGGTGATTTTCGGCGCCACAAGACGCGCAACAATGTCGCTCGGGCCACCGGCAGTGAAGGGGACAATAATGCGGATGGGGCGGTTCGGGAATTGCTCCTGCGCAGACAGTGGTACGGTGAAGGTCAGGGCGAGTAGAGCGACAGCAAGAATATGCAGCATAATGGGCTTTCCTCGGTTTCGATATTTTGTTCTTCTAGGTCAGATACCACTTTCACGAAGAGTGGCCAAAACCGCAAGATGCAAATGAAAGAACGCAGCATGAAGATCACGCGGATCGAAACCCGGATTCATCGTAGTGCTTTCACCTATGGCGTTGGTCTTGATGCGCGGGGCGGCAGTAGTAGGGCTACAGGTGATAATTTGGCCCTCAAGACCATGGATACGCTTTTGGTGGAGGTCGCGACGGATCAGGGTATTCATGGTTGGGGTGAAGGCTTTGGCTTTACGCTGGTGGATACGACGCGTAATGCCATTGATCGGCTGCTTGCGCCTGCCTGTATTGGCCTGGATGTACGGGATATCGGCGCCATTAATCGTATGCTGCAAAAGCGTTTTCATAATTTCGGCCGCAACGGTCCGATCACCTTCGGCATTTCAGCGATCGATATTGCATTATGGGATATCGCCGCAAAAACTGCGGGAAAGCCCCTGCACGCGCTGTTGGGTGATACGTCGCGAAATAAGGTTCGCGCCTATGCAAGCCTGATGCGCTACGGGAATCCCGAAGATGTTGCGCGTAATGCTGCTGAGGCAGTACGGCGCGGCTATCGCGACATCAAGCTGCATGAAATTGACCTTGGCTGTATTCGCGCGGCACGCGGTGCGGCGCCCGCGGATATTCCTCTGATGCTGGACATCAATTGCGCTTGGGACGAGGAAGCAGACGCCGTTGATTTTTGCGAGGCTGTCAAAAACCTGGGCGTCGCCTGGGTGGAGGAGCCCTGCTGGCCGCCCGAAGATCATGCCGCCATGGCGCGTGTACGTGCGGCATCGCCCTGCGCCATTGCGGCGGGGGAGAACGCCGCCAATCCTGAGGATTTTTGTCGCATGATTGAGGCGGGTGCGGCGGGGGTCCTTCAGCCCAGTGTCACGAAGGTTGGTGGCCTGACGGCGCTGTTGGAGGTGGCGGAATTGGCACGGGGGGCGGGGCTGCGGGTTGTACCGCATTGCCCATATTTTGGGCCGGGGCTTTTAGCGAGCCTGCATTTCCTCGCGGCACAGGAGGTTGCGGAGCCTTTAGAAATCTACTTTGCTGATTTGGGAAAGCCGCCATTTGGCCAGCATTTGGTTCCGCAAAAGGGGTATATCGCCGTGCCGCAGGGGCCGGGGCTAGGGCTTGAGCCCGCTCAGTAGGAGTGCCGCGCCGCAGGACCAGGAGAATATAGGCGCCAATAAAATCAATCGCTTGGTTCAGAAATGCGGATTTGTGTCAGTTTGAGTTTAGGTGCTTGACGTGTTTTGACGGTGGTACTAGAAGCTCGAGGCTCATGAGGTTGTTGGTGAGTTAGGGTTGACTGGCCGATATGTATTGGCTAGTGTTTTTGCCCTGCCAATGATTGGTGTGGTTGAG
>Ga0194130_10003588_pt1 | contig 20630 bp, 24 predicted proteins | sample TA2KigsurfametaG_FD_160084 | JGI IMG/M metagenome (GOLD analysis project Ga0194130, IMG submission 160084) | Freshwater microbial communities from Lake Tanganyika, Tanzania - TA2015050 Kigoma 12 surface | ecosystem: Environmental > Aquatic > Freshwater > Lake | place: Tanzania: Lake Tanganyika... | reverse complement strand
GATGATGAAGACATATATTATGAACATTTTAGCTTTGGAAAGAATATATTCAGGGAAAAATGGGATGCATGGGATACCTACGGTTCAGAAGAAGCAAAAGAAGAAGCAAAAGAATTATATATCAAAGAATATAAAGCTAAAAAGGGTGAAGAAGAAAAACAAACTAAAGAAGAAATAAAAGAAGTCGATGAACAAATTGATCGTGAAGAAACTAAAGAGATTTTAAAAGAACAACAAATCCCTGAAGAACAAAGAATTGTTTTAGATACTTTAGTTCATGTCGAAGCAAAAACAGAAAAAATCATAGAAAAAGTAAAAGAAGAAGAACAAGCTAAATCTGTACTTAAAGAAGAAATTTCCCCTGAAGCCATTAAAACTTTAGTCAATCAACCTAAAGAAGAATTGCCTTTACAAGAAGTTGAAAATCCAGGTGGCGTCTTTAATCCTAATAAGAGAGTTATTCTTGAAGCACCTACTAACAATACTGAAAGACTTTCTAAATGGTTAGGTAAAAAAGAAGAAGGTATTGTAGGTTTAAAACCTATCTCTGAACTAGATGAAGATCAAATTATTGAGAGGCTTAAAGATACTTCTGTTATCAGTAACAAAATTATCAATCTTGTTACTGAGTATGAAAGGAGAGTACACCATATTAAGAATGAAGCAGGTCAAAAAATTGGTGCTTACAATTTCAGAACATTGATCAATATGGCTTATGTAAATAATAATCAATTTGCTAAAAATAAAATTGAACTAGACCTTGTTGATTTATCTAAAGCTAATGCTTGGACTTGGTTTGAAAAAGAATATTACCGTATTATCTACAAAGAAGAATTTTCAGAGAAATTTAGTTTAAATGAATATGAAAAGACTTTGAATATTCTCTTTAAAACAATTATCCTACAACACATTACATTACCTAAACGAGAAAAAGAACAAAAAGAATTAGAAAGAGATTCTGCTGAAAACCAAGCTCTTATCAAAAGAAAAAAATATCTTAAAGAAGAGATTACTGGTTATTTAATAGATTCTTCTTTACAAGAAGTTCAAGATAATATTGAAATAGCATTAAGTAAAAAAGAAAAGAACCAAACTCTTAATATTCTCGATATATATATCTTAGACAGAATTGAAAGAGAAAAAATAGCTGAGGCTAAATACAAGATTAAATACTTTATTACTAGAGTTAAAGATAAACTTCTTAAAGGTAAAGAACTTAATGAAGAAGAAAAGAGAAAAATTTTAGCTAATATTGCTTTATTATCACAAGAAGAACAAGACCTTTTAAATCCAAAAATCGAATACAAATTACCTTTAACAAATGATGAATTTAATCTCATTTTCTCTGTTCAATCTCCATACCTTAATGATGAAGAAAAAGAAATTATAAAAACTTTCTTAGAAAACAAACTCGATAAAGATAAAATTGTACTCTTAAAGAAAGAACCTGAAAAAGAATTACCTAAATATACAAAAGAACTTGCAGTTGCTCGTTCTAAAAAACGATACGAAAAAGAACTTACTGAACTAGAATCTGAATTACTTATTCAAGCTGAATTACTTAAAGCTAAACAAAAAGTTCATGAACCTTCCCCTAAACTTTTAGCATTTATGAATGGCTTTAAAGCTGATCCTGTACTCAGTAAAGTTCTCGCTAAAATTTTAGGTAAAAGCTATCTTAATCCTAAAGATTATAACTCTTTTGAAAAGAAAGTCTTACACGAAACTTATTCTTATATTGTAAATGAAGAACAAGAAGATATTGCCACTAGAAATAAAAACCGTATCCGTTTCTTGTTCAAAGAAGCTATTAAAGAAACTGAATTAAGAAAGAACAGAGAAGTCCTACATGAAACTTTAGAAAAATATTCACAAGAAGAAGGTCCTACTCTTATTGACTTCTTACCTAAAAATTTAGTAATCGAAGTTGATGATACAGGTGCTATCTCTAAACTGTTCTCTATGTATGATAACAAACTATCTAATGTTAATGATAAAATTGATATTCAAGAAGAACTCATTAGTAAGTTTGAATTGATTGAAAAGAAAATCTATGCTGATCTTAAAGCTGAATATTCAGATGATCCTGCTGAAGATAGCCAATCTTATATTATCTTTAAAAAGAAACTAATGGGTTTAATTGCAGCTATCGCTCTCGAAACAGGTTTAAGACCTTCTCCTGCTAAAGAAGAAGCAAACGAATTTGGTGGTCAATCTCAAAAGAAAAAACTTAAAAAAGATGATCAAGGTGAACCTGAACTTAAAGATAACAAAAAACAATATGTTAAAGAATTAGTAGATACTTATGGTATCGCTACCCTTAAAGCAGAACATATTAAATTCTTCCAAACTAAATTAGTTGCTGATCTTAAATTCCTCGGTAAAAGAGGTGTTGAAAATGCTACTAAACTAACCCAAGCTGATATTGTTAAACAACTTAAACTTCTAGTCGAAAGTGCTAGCGGTGACCCTAATGCTGTTAATAAATGTATCTTTGTACTCCCTAATGGTAAAAAGATTAGTAATACAGATATTGTTGTTTACTTTGAAAGTCTTGCTCGTGCAGCAGGTCTTAAAAAACTCAGAATTACTGACTTCAGAAAATTAAAAGCTGTTCGTGTTATCCATGCTTCTCTCTTATCTCAAAGAGAAACTCTTTATCGTAATATCGCTAAAGCTAGATCCCTTAAAACTGAAGAAGCTAAAATTAAAGTTACCAAACTCGTTTTAGATGCTGTTTCTATTGCTTATAAAAAAGCTCAAAAATCTTTATCCCACTCCACTGTTAATGAAACCATTAATAGCTATGTTAATCCTAATCTTCTTCTTAATTTCTTAGCTACAGGTAAAGTTGAAGATACTATGGATAAAGCTCTCCTTAATAAATCTAAATTACAATTTGATCCCGAAGTCTTTATTACCGAAGCTTTAGCTTTCAGTAAAAAGAAATTACCTGCCCCAGGTAGTAAACCAGAACAACCTATTGTAGCCGATGCACCTAAAGATACTTCCATTCTCGAACAATTAGGTAGTGGTCTTAATAGTTCATGGAAAAAACTTGTCGACCTTATAGGAAACTTGTAAAATGCAACCTACTTTATCAGAATACATAGATTCAGCTAAATCAGATATTAAAACTCTTATACCTGTATTTAAATCTCTTATTAGAAAAGTAGATACTCCAAGAGCTTTTACTGCTTTACTTAAAATCCAACCTAAGTTTAAAGATTTTGTTAAAAAATATGTTGGTAAAGAGAATATAGATTCTCGTACTAACTCTTTCTCTTATATCTTTAGAGATGCTCTTTATGAAAGAACCTTTGACTTAGAACAAAAACTTATTGATCTCGAATCCTTTCTCAGAAAATCATATCGTGAATTTTATCCTGAGGATTTAGCAGCTAAACAAAAACTTAAACAACAAAAAGCTAAAGCATTTGAAAAAGATGTTAAGGGGGCAGATACTGCTCAAAAACAAGCTAAAAAAGATTACCTTAATATCTTCACTACTATGACTACTACTTTGACTGCTGATGCTTCTATTTCAGACGGTACTAGAACTTTTACTCTTAAACTTAAAAATTATAGTACTAATAAAGATAACCCTATCGGTCAATTTGTTGCTAAATATTTTGAAGGTTCTGAAAACCAACAAAGTCGTGTAAACACTTTCCTTTATACTATCCGAGATATTTTCTTTGTACCACCTAAAAACCCTACTAAAATTTTACCTACTACTCCTTCAGGTTGGTATGACCTTAAATTAGCAGGTATTATTAAATCTTCACATAAGAGTAAAATTCTTAATGAAGAACGAGATGCTTTACAATCTATTATCCCCCAAACATTTTTAAAATTCTTACCTAAGACTCTTATCGTTGATATTGATAAGAATAATAAAATCAAAGCTCTCAAATCTAAATTTGCTGAAAAGATAGATGATATTGGTGCTAAAATAGAACGACAAAAAATACTACTTACCAACTTAACTAAACTCGAAGATAAACTTAAAAAAGATTTAAATTCTCCTGACCATGATACTAGAATGAAAGCTCTTATTGTTTATATTATGCTTGATACAGGTATCCGTCCAGGTCAAGAAGATAACAAAATTAAAATTAAAGACCTTGATGTTGAAAAAGATGAAGATGGTGAAGAAATTGACCAATACTTAGAAACATATGGTGCTATTACTCTTAATAAACACCATATCCAATTTATCCGTTCTAACTTTGTCAGATTAGAATTTGTAGGTAAAAAAGGTATTATCAATCTTGCTGATGTGAGCGATTCTATTATCGTTAAAGCTATCACTGATCTTGTTAATAAAACTAAAGCTAACAAAAAAAGCAATTACCTTTTCTTAGATTTTCAAGGCAATGTCTTTGACCAATCTAAAGTCACTGCTTATTTAAGAGCTATTATACCTGGACTTAATTTAACCGATTTCAGAAAACTTAAATCCACTAGAGTTCTTATTGATGCTCTTAAACAAAAACAAAATATGATTCTTGGTATGGTCTATGATATTACTCAAGAACAAGTTGAAGATGCTAAGGGTGAAATCATTGAAGTCATTCGTGATGTAGTTGATCAAGCATATCGTGAATCCGTTAAAGCTTTAAGTCATCAAAGTATGAATACTACTATTAAGTCTTATATCAATCCACAAGTCTTACTTAACTTTTTAGCCACAGGTAAAGTTGCTGATAAACTTGAAGATATTGTCTTTAAAGAACAAAAACTAGTCTTTGACCCACAAGTCTTTATTACTCAAGCTCTTGCTTATGGTAAAGCCATTGACCAATTACATGACCCTGAAGAAGATTTTGATGACCAATAAATCTATCTAGGTTATCTTATCCCTATATGTCATTTTATAGCGAAGAAGAAAAGTGTCAGCGATATATAGGGGTACGAATCCTTTGACCTTGTAAATTTTAACTTTTTCTTTACAAGTGAGGTGGCGATAACCTAGATGTTTTTGCCTATTCCTATCATACATAAAATTGACACACACAGATTTCTTACTCTATAAAGAAATCTACCCCCCTTACCTAAAACCAACAATACAGACAATTTTTAATATTGTCTGTATTGTCTTAATTGACGATACGCATCATATCCATCAGAAAAACTACACTTGTTATCGCTAGTGCCATAAGTGAGTAAATCTTCAACCATATCATCTGGAACATTGAAAGATACAACACGATCATCATCATGCAATGAAAATCTAAAAGCATCTTCATTCTCATGAAAACTTGCTACATAGTTTTCGCCAAAAGACTCGCCTACAAGGTGTGCATACAAAATAGTCATACTTATTTTCCTTTCTTACATATACTTGTTTGTGTCAATGATAGCTAGATCAGGGCAAATCGCAATATCTAGTTGAAAACGATCTACAAGTCTTGATTCGCCATCTTCAAAGACAAAGTCATTGACTTTGATAGTAGTTAAATGCCAAGCACAAGTCGCATTAAATCTTGCTGGTATTTCTACCCTCACAGAATCACCTCGCTTGATTGGATTATCTTTGAGATAACTTACTAACCAAGATTTAAAACCTACCATACGATCATCATGTTCAAATGTTTGGTATTGCATATTGCATATCCTTTATTTAAAGGTCGTGTAAAGTACATCACTTCGATTATCTTTACACCTTTATTTGTTTTTACTTAGCTATTTTAAATTTTTCTCAAACACTAGATTTTACCGAGATTTTTCAGGGTATGGGTTACGGTCATAATATGTAGAAATCTATATATGTGTACCCATGTATAAGTCCGATAGTATATAGAAATCTGTACCCTACCTTAGAGGGGTCCGCATACTTTTTTTAAAAGTACATGAAATTACAGATTTCTACTTTTTATCAACCATAAAAACACCCTAGATTTCTACATACTATCATTCTTGCGTGTGTATGCACACATATACACATATATACAGATTTCTACATTTTATGATCTGACCCCATATCCTGAAAAACCTCGATAAAACCTAGTGTTTTAGATTTTCTTAAAAAGACTAAGTAAAAACAAAGATTAGTGTAAAGATGATCAAAGCGATGTACTTTACGAAACCTTTAAAAAAGGATATGCGATATGATCGTAAGAGTATATAGAGCAGATGGCTCACTCAAGAGAAAAACTACAGTAGCAAAGCTTCAAGCTAAGTATAGCTCCCCAGAGCATTATAACGAAGAAATTCTCGATGCTTTAGGTGAATTAGAAAGACAAGAAGAATTTCATCGTGTTGTATCTGACGAATCGGGTTTTCTTGAATTAAAAATTAAGCTAACACCGAAAAATTGGAGATACGAAGCAAATACTTATAAAATTTCTAAATAAGAAGTTTTGTATGCGAACCGTCAAACTTAATCAAGTCTTGCAACTTGATTAAGTTTAAAAAGAGCTTTCGCTCTTTTTTTTATACCAAAATAAAGAAATCTAGACACCAACCAAGCCGTATTATGTAGAAATCTATATTAAGGAGATACTATGATTTATCACATTGAAGACTTTAAACAATTTGTTTACCTACTATTAAGTGGTTATGCTGGCAATGGTAAAAATGTTATGTTGTATAGAAATAAAAAAATACTCATAAACCCATCAGCTAAAACTACCCTGCTCGCTTGGTATACGAACCCCTATGTAAGAGGTTTCTTATATGAAATTTGTGGTGAAGGAGATGGCTGTAAAACTGCTATCTTTATCCTATATGCTATCTTAAAACAATTCCATAAACAAAATGAAAGATACTCTATCTCTTTTAACCTACCTGATAAAGACATACAAGTTTCTCAACCTACTAGACAAGACTTAGAAAAAATTGCACCTAACCTACCTGAGATTTTATATAATGCTTTATTAACCAATGGGACTGATATACATATCTCAGTAGAAGTAGGTGAAAGTGTAGATATAGAAATTATACATAGTGAAGGTTTTATAGGTAAATGCCCAACTCCTAATTGGGAAAAAGAAATTTCTTTAAAGGGTCCTATGATAGCTATGATCTCAAGACCCATAAATAAAATAGAACATATTACTCCTATATTAGAAAACCTAATAGAAGGTAGACCTCTTGTTATTCTAGCTCCTTATTACTCTAAACAAGTTTTAGATACAATTACTCTAAATAGAAATAAAGGTGTTATAGAAGCATATGCTATTGAAACACCTAAAGTTACCTGGTCTCATGAATGGTTAAAAGATTTAGAATCTTTTGTAGGTGGCGAAGTCCAACTAGAACACCAAGAACAATTTAATTTAGATTGGTATGGATCAGCTTATGAAGTTAAGATTAAACTTAATGAAGTACTCTTTGAACAATATGAAGATAAAGTTGAACTTACATCTAAACGAATAGATAAATTAAACTATGAAGCAGACCATTTAACTAATGACTTGTACTTTATGAAAGAACAATTAAAACAAAGAATAGGTGCTTTAAGTGGTAGTTTAATCAGGGTCAAAGTAGGTGGTGCTACTGAAGTAGAAGCTAGAAATAGAAGAACCATTATAGAAAAAATGATACAGACCTTAGTTAGTTCTGTAAAAGGTGGTGTCATTAAAGAAGGTTTTGTTTCTTGTATTTATAACCTTTCATCTAAATATGATGATCCTGTACTTGTTAAAGCTCTCCAAACACCTTTTAACATTATTAAAGAATCTAATATGGATTTAGTAGAGATACCTTTTCCTTATCTCAGGTTTAAAGAACTTTTAACTAAAGTAGAATCTATTGCTAATATATGGTCAAGTATAGGTTTAGATATATCTAAAAAGAAGAATTAATTTTATCTGTGATTTTATCTATTGCTGTTTCTTTATTCTCTGTACTTGTTTTAAGTTCATAAAACACACCACCTATTTCTATAGGTGACCTTATATCTATGGGTACTAAATATGTAGTTTCTATATAAGTACCTTTATCTTCTATAAATATAGGTTTTCCTTCTGACCAACTAACAACACATGAAGAAGGTTCTCTTAAAGAGAGAAGATAAGAATCTACAAGTTCTTCAAAGCTCATATTTAAAAAACTCCTATTGGGTATATATGCTATCATTGGGTATATACTATATATAGGTATATAGCTATCATTGTATATATATATTTTTATATACTATCTATGCAATATTAGATCTATCTTTGCATATCTGGTGGGCCCTCATTATTATATTAAACATATCTGTTATAGGTAAATATATACAAAGAGACTAAGATAAAGATTATGGGGAAATTATATAACATCCAAAGTACAATCATAAACATAGATAAAACTGAAACTAAAAATATAGGTCTTTCATAAGTTCTTATAAATCTTCTTAACATATTCTGTACTCTCTTATGGTATAAAGTTAAAGCAACCTATATCAAAAACTAAATAAAAGAGGTAGTGTTTTTAATGATAGAGAGATACTTAACAGAAGAGATGAACCGTATATGGTCAGATACTAATAAATTTAAGAAATGGTTACTTATAGAATCTCTTGCTGTTAAAGCATTAGAGAGTATAAACCAAGCACCTAAAGATTTACACCTAGCTTTTAATTCTGTTGTTATCATTAAGGAAGAAATCTTAAAAATAGAAGAAACTACTAAACATGACTTTATAGCCTTTATAGAACATATCACTAATCAACAACCTGACCTAGCTTCTTTTATCCATAAAGGGATGACTAGCTCAGATGTATTAGATACAGCAACAGCTCTTATTTTAAGAGAAGCTGGCAACCAAATTATAGACCGTATAGATAAACTCTTATATGCCCTTAAATCTAAAGCTATAGAACATAAATACACGAAGATGTTAGGTCGTAGTCATGGTATGTATGGTGAACCTATAACCTTTGGTTTAGTTTTAACTACCTTTTATAGTGAGTGGGTCAGGAATAGAGAAAGACTTGTTAGAGCTATAGAGAATATCTCATATGGTAAAATATCAGGACCTATGGGGAACTATACAAATATATCTCCGTATGTAGAAGAGTACATCTTAGGTGAGTTAGGGTTAAATATAGAACCTATATCTACACAGATAATACCTAGAGATCGTCATGCTGAGTTCTTTATGATTTTAGGGCTTCTGGGCTCAAGTTTAGAACGATTAGGGGTAGAGATAAGGAACTTGCAACAATCGTCTGTAAATGAGCTCTCAGAAGGGTTTAGCAAGGGGCAGAAGGGTAGTAGTGCTATGCCCCATAAAAAGAATCCAATAGGTAGTGAAAATATATGTGGGATAGCAAGATTATTAAGAGGATATGTAATGCCTGTATTAGAGAATGTACCTTTATGGTATGAGAGAGATATGAGTCATTCATCAGTAGAGAGAGTAGTGTTTATAGACAGTACAGGATTATGTGATTATGCTATAAAGAGAATGACAAGTATAGTGAGTAATTTAGAAGTACACAAAGATGTAATGGAACAACATATAAAAGACAGTAAGGGTGTATATAATTCACAGAGTATGTTAGTGGGTTTAATGGGAGCTATGATGAGTAGAGATAAGGCATATGAGTTAATACAGAGAAAGGTATTTGGGGGAGAAGTTTTACCTGATCAGAAAGATTATATGGAGTATGTAGAGCATATATATACTAGGGTATATAGTTAATTCATAGACATCTATAAATGTAAATATAAAGGATGTTTATTATGGATAAAAGATTTTATATAAGAAGAGCGATGACTGATTTAGAACCACACTCAGATATTTCTCAAATAGTTGAAGATTTAAAAGGTATAAGAACCTTAAAAAGTCTATGGGCATATAATGATCAGTATAGAACAGCAAACTATGATGGTCCTGTTTTACAAACTCTCAAAAATTTAAGGTTTCCTTGGGGTGTACTATCAAAAGATACAGAAAAGTTATATCCCTTATTTAAAGAATTAGGTCGTATTTATAAAACCAAAAAATATCCTTTAGCATATCGAGGAGTTCGTTTACCTAAAGTATATGGTACAAAATTTTTAGCAATTAATTTTATACCAGGTGAACCTATTTCTCTTGAAGTAAAACAAGTCTTAGAGAATCTAGCCTATGGTTTAAAATCATGGACTTATGCAAAAGATATTGCTACAAATTTTTCTTTAAGGTCAGAGGAATCTAAAACTGAAAGTGTTGTTTTTGTTATCCAAAACCCTAAAGTACTTTTAGATGGTGATGTCTTTAAGGCAAAAGAAAAATACTATATGGCTATGGAAGATACAGAATTAGTTTTATGCTTAAGAGACCCTAAAGTTCTAAGTATTGATAAAGTTAAAAATATATATTATGTTACCATCATAGACTAATTAATCTTCTTCTCTTCCCATAATTCTCTTAAATCACATAAGATAGTACTTAATAACTCATATACACATAGACCACCTGTAAGATGTCTATATTTAATTTTCTCTCCTCTATCTAGAGCTTCTCTCCACCCAATTTCAAAGATATGGTTTCTGCTATATGATAGATACTTACATTCTATAAAATTAGCTCCCATCTCTACTCTAAAAAACCTATCCTTCTTCCATATATTATGAAATTCATCTTCTAGGTAAAATCCCATTTCTTCTAAAAAATGAGATATGAGAGTGTCAAACTTTCCTGTATAAGTATCTAGGTACTCTTTATTTACCACTCTTTTACCATCTACTATATGTGTAATCATTTATACTCCTCTATAAATTTAATGGTTTCTTCTTTAGCTGTGAATTTATCTTTCCAGATAAATCTTAGGATTTCAAAAATTATATTAAAGATTCGACCACCATCTAAAGAAAAATTTTTCTTTACAGGGTCTACTGCTATTGTTGTTCTTAAATTTTCTTCTACTATTATTCGGATATTTTCAGTAAAACCTATCGCTGTTTGAGAATAACTGAAAGAAACAAAGACAGTACAGCCATCTTTTTTAAACAAACCGTCTGAGTAAGAAGATTCAAATTTAAGTTCATTTTTAAATATCTCTACAAAAAGGGTGTTGAATTGAGCTACTGTGAGTATAGGCATTCCTGTATATTGTCGTTTATTATCTATGATTTGTGTATACATATGGGTATATATCCTTAGAAAGTGGTTAAAGATGAAAGTAGTGATAAGTATTATAGAATCGTTAGCTTTAAAATATGGTTTTAACTGTTCTATATCTCATACAGATAAAGATTTAGGTATCTTTCATTTACAAAGAGATTATATATATATCGCAGTAGATATAGAATTTAAAGAACAAATTAGAGTAAATATGGTAAGTCGTCCATATAAGGTTTTACCTATATGGAAATGTTCTATACACACTCTTGAACAAACCCTGATAGATAAGTTAAATTTGTTTTAACCGATTTGAATAATAGCTAACTGAATTTATAAACAATTCTTCTGAAGCATCTACTTTATAACATTTCCACATGACTCTTATAATATCAAATAAGACATTATAACAAATATTTTTTTCCATAAGGATGTTAGCATTACACTCTTTTATCTCTATAAAGAGTGTTTTTATTATGAAAGAGATACCACTTGTTTTATATGGTAAAAACAAAGAACCATCGTCATATAGAATAACAACTAAATTTTCTTTCTCATATAAAAAGAAATCTTCTACTGTTCTTTCAAATTTCATTTCTAGTAATAGAGAATCTAATGTCTTTTTAAATTCATCCACTGATTTAGGGTTTTCCCCTTTATATTCTTTTGTACCTCTATGGTTTGTGATTAACATCTTCTACCTCATCTAAGAAACCATTTTCTTCATCATATGAGATGATCTTACCATTAGGCATATAAACATATCTAGTATTCTCTCTTACTGTACTGACCCATACAAAATCTTTATATGTAAATTTAGAGTTATCTTCTAAGATAATTTCTAACCTTGTTACATATTCTTCATCCATCATTTCTTCTGCAATCGATGAATCAAATTCACAATTCTCTAAACTATATCCTGTGATACTTTCATTTGTACTACCTATAAAGGTTAAATACAAGCTATGATAATCTTCTGTTATACGAAGATCTGTATAACAGAAGAGAGTGTCCGTTATATGACATAGATTAGAATTTAACAAACCTGTTGAGATAATATACATAGTTACCTTTCGATATTATATTTTTTAAAGAGAGCTGAAACATAAGTTTGGGCAATACCAAATTGGTTAGCTATCTCTTTCTGTGTAAGATGTTTTAAACTCTCTAATTCTTCTTTAGATGGTTTCAAATATGGTCTTGGTATATTGTATGAAATATACCATTTACGAATAGAACTATAAGATACCCCATAAATCTCTGCCACATCTTTAATAGATTTATCTATATGTAATTCTAATTCTTCTTTAGGTGGAATAGGTAACTTTCTATTTAAACCTACTGTCTTTTTGAATTGTAACCCATATTCTTTTGCCCATAAAGAAACAGCTTGCTTTGATATACCATATAAAGCACCTATTTCTTTTTGACTCATATGTAATAAAGACTCCACTTCTTCTTTACTCGGTTTTGTCTTTGTATGGGGTTTATCCAAATACCATCTCCGTACGGTTGCTGCACATACTCCATATCTAGTTGCTATTTCTGCATATGATAACTTACTTAAGGGTTCTAATTCTTCTCTACTAGGTACAACCTTCTTAGTCTTTTTTCCTGTGTAACTTACTTTCTCTAAGTTATTTTCTCTAAACCATTTACTTACTGTTGGTAAAGATACTCCATATCTTATGGCTATATCTTTTAATTGCCAATCCAACATTGTACTTAATTCTTCTTTACTTGGTGCGAGTTTCATTCTTTATCCTTCTTAATAAGACAGAAACATGATTTTGTGTAATACCTAATTGCTTAGATATTTCTTCTTTACTTAAATGTTGTAACTTTCTCACAAGTGTTTTAAAAGATGTTTTCTTTTCTAATAACCCAAACTTTATCATCTTCTTATATACATAAGATTTAGATACTCCTAAAGTCTTGGCTATTTCTTCCTGTGATAAATGTTGTAGCTTTTGAAAATCTTCTTCGCTTATCTGCTTCTTTAAGATTCTCTTTTCTATACCATATTCTTTCATTAATACAGATATGTACTCTTGAGAAACACCTAATTGTTTAGAGATTACTCTTTGTGGTAAATGTTTTAATCTCTCTAAAGTTTCTTTACTTGGTTTAAGTTTCTTTCTCTCGATAGAATATAACTCTAACCACCTTAAAATACTGTTGATAGATGTCTTGAACTTACTAGCTAACTCTTTTAAAGTTAAATCGTTTGCTTGTAATAATTCTTCTTTACTTGGTAAATTTTTCCATGGTCTTTTCTGACAAAAGACAAGACCATATTCTAATCCCCATAAAGAAATTGCTTGTTTTGTTCTATGAAAAATTTGAGCTACTTCTTTTTGGGTTAAATGTGTATATTTTGACAGTTCTTCTTTACTTGGTTTTGTAAGTTTTTCAATGTCATAAAATCTATACCATCTCGATACTGTTTGGGTTGATACTTTATATTGTATCGATAACTCTCTTAAGCTCAGGTGCTTCTGATTTTCGAGCTCTTCTTTTTTAGGTATTGTTTTCATTTTAAAAACCTTTGTTTGATTCTTAAAATCATATTATATTAACACTAAAAATATTGCAGTAAAGATTAAGATAAAAAGTAAAAATTTTATGAAATCTAAAAGCAGGTAGAAAAAACCATCTTCTAAATATAAATCATGACCTATAACAAGAAAGATAATTAAGACCAAAACAAACATAACAAAGAAAAAAACTGTTTTCATGAACGGTTCGCAATCTATACCTTTTTCCAAGATAAACGGATTATACCCATAATATGATCTATAACAGAATTATCATACCTACCTACAATTTCTGTCGTAAATCCATCATTAGAAACCCAAATATATTTTTCATTCTTATAATAAGATAAATCAAGAGTGTTATTTCTTACTTCTATTCCACATACCGTACCCTTATTATCTTTATGTATTTCAATAAGTGTTTCTGTTTCTTCATTGTTCCAAATATCCTGAGAATACTCTTTAAATTTGTATTCTTTTAAAATATTTTCAAAATCATCTTTAAGTTTAATTTTAGATTTTAAAACTCTTTTCCCATCTTTAATTTCTGTATACATTTTAGGCACTCCATAATGCTCTTACTTTATCCATTATGCTTTCTATTAACTCTTTGTCTGATGTATAGATATTACTTAAATGATCTTTCCATTCAGAATCTTCTTTTTTATATAGAAATAAATCCTCCGATTTTACATTCTGAAAAGGATAGGCTACTTTAAAAATCAATTCTCCTGAGGATAAGTATTTTATAGATACGAAGATATTTTTACTATTCTCTAAGAACCATAAATCTTCTGTATACTTTCTAAATTTATATTCAGATAAAACTTGATTTATGTTTTGACTTAGATTGATCTCTTTTGTGAGAACTCTTTTTGAATTTACTATTTCTGTAAACATCTTGCTTACCTTACCTTTCTTTTGTTTTGTATTATATAAACCAACCCCAAAACTCTCTTATCTTTTCCATTATCTCTCTTAGTACATCTACTCCTTCTCCTATTGTTCCTTCTCCTGATTGATCTTGTACTACCCATAACTGATTCTTGCATTTAAAGAATGCAAATTCTTTTACTGTACCTATCATCTTTAAAGTTATTTCTTCTATTGTATCTGTCTCATCTCTTATTACTAAAATCTCTATTCTTGTTTCTTTAGTATTAGGCAGATAAAAGAAATCTGGCTCTTTCTCTTTAAAATTATATTCCCCTAAAACACCCCCTATATCCTTATCTAGTTTTATCTCTACAATTATCTCTCTCTTCCCATTTACTATTTCTGTATACATTATTTCTTTCCCCAATTACTTCTCACTGTTTCCATCATATGTTCTATCATATCAGAATCTCTACCTATCTCTTTACTCTCATTTAAGAACCATATTGCTTTATATCTTGTGTAATTAAATATCTCGCCATTTATACCTAATGAAATATTTTCTACTGATCTAGGATGATGAGCAACAAGAAGTTTAATATCATGAGTAAGTTGCCATTCAGACATTTCGGGATTCTTAAATGCAGGAAGATTTTTGACCCATGTAAAGTTATATTCTTTAAGGACATTGAAAATACACTCATCTATACTAAAATCTTCTGTCTCATCTATATTTAAAACTCTTTTACCATTTTCTATTTTTGTAAAGACATTCATTTTGTTTCACTCCATTTGTTTCTTATCTTGTCCATAAGATTTTCTATCATAGCAGAAGCACTGCCTATCTCTTTTCTCGGATGTTTGAGACACCATATTCCATTATATCTTGTGTAAAAATACATCTCATCATTTACGATTAAATGAATATTTGATATGATATTATTGTCTTGATATACATGAACTTGAAAATTCTCATTCAGTTGCCATTCAGATAATCTTTCACCATTCTTGACCCATGTAAAGTTATATTCTTTAAGAAGATCGAAAATACATCCGTCTATACTAAAATCTTCATTGACATCCAAAACTCTTTTACCATTCTCTATTCTTGTAAAAACATTCATTTTGTTTCACTCCATTTTTTACGGATGGTAGTCATCATATCATTAATGACTTCATGATCTTTATTGAATTGTTCATTCAGGTTATGATTATCAGTACTAGCATACCACCACATTCTATGTGAGAAACTGTAGTATCTTTTAAGTAAATCATTTTTAAAGTACAAATAGATATTTAAATTTTTATCATCACCTTGAAATTGTAGGTATATGACAAACTCTTCTAATCTCCATTTGTGTTCAGATACCTGAGTAAAGTGAAATTCTTTAAGTACAGTATCTAAATCAGTTTCTATACGAAGGTGTTGTATGACTGTTCTTATATTGTTTTTGATTTCGGTGAACATTATCTTCTTTCAAAGAGATTTGTATCTAGTCTTTTAATCAAGTTAAGTTCTATTAAGTTGTTTACTAGGTGGTAAGAGTAAAATCCAAATCGATGACAAATTTCATTAAGATCATCTATTGTAAAATTACTTTCAGGCAACATATCTTTTATTTCATGTTGCCATGATCTTACACGATCTAGTTCTGAGTTTTTAGGTTGTTGGTACATGGTAATCCTATATTGAGTTTCTTACTTTATAGATAACATTCAGAAATTGTTCGACCATAGACTCATCGAATGAATCTTCTTTACGGGATTCTAGCCAGTTCTTAAGTGGTTGGGAAGCACCGATCTTAAAATCAAACATATCTTGTGTTATATTATCGAAGAAGCTACTCTTGTTAAAATAGAGTTTATTGTTAGAGAAAGTTACTTTTTCAATCTTATTATTGGTTGTGGCATTGTATGTAGATTTACTATCTTCAGTAGTATCATCTAGGTGGATGACTCTTAACTTACTACCTGCATCTTTATATCGGTTGAAAGTAGCAATAGAATCTGGGTAAGGTACTCTTGGATAATTTGATTTAAGGAATTGGTTATATTTAGTAGTGTATGCTTTATCATTAAGTACACCGTAGATATAATCCATAGCATCGAGAGAAGAGAAAGTTTGATCAGTAGCTAATGTGGTGTCATCTTGGTGAGATTTAGAGATAGCTTTACCAAATTCGTTTAGAAAGTCAGTTGTAAAGTTTGTTGTTTGAGATGCAGGTGAGAGAGGTGTTGCTTCTCTGTAAATATAGAGAGGTGCATATTTAACTCCAGATCCATGTGCTAGTAATTGGTACTCACCTACCTTTTTTGTAAAAAGAACATGGCTGAAAGCATTATTATCATGACAACCGGACTTAAAAGCTAAAAAGACTTGGTTGTCAGCTTTTTCGTGCTTCCTTACCTTTTCACTTCTTGTATCGGTTAGATCACTGTCAAAGTATGCTTTTCTATCGAAAGGGCGATAGGGGATGGTAGTAAAATTACCGTCTTCTTTTTTAGTGACCCTATGCTTGGTCTTTCTGTCATTAACTTTATCTGATGCTCCACTTAGCTCCCCTTTAGTAAAATAAGCAGCTATTTTAGCTTCAAGTCTTGCTTGCCTTGTATCTAAGACTAAGGAATCACAAGCCGTCAATACTCCAGTACCTTTATCCTTAAAGCACCCATCCAAAGCAAAGCTGTCATCCAAATACTCTTTTTTTACATCTTCGTCTAAAGGGTAGAAGTAGTATTCCGGTTCGAGTAAGTTAATTTGTTTAAAGTCTTGTTTATTTACTGAACCTGTTTCAAGGTATTTAAACTTGTCTGCTCTCTTTCCTTTTTTTTCTAAATAGAATACCTTAGCATATTTTTGACCTGCTTCTTTACTTCCATCCTTAACTAAATAGTAAACTGCTACTTGTTGCTTAATAGAAGCAAAGATATTGTCGTCTATAGGTCTACCATATAAATTAAGAACATAAATTTCATCAAAACTTTCTAATAAAGACTTTCTCATATTTTCCATAGCAACAGAAGATAAGAAACTATTGTTAGAGATATAAGCAACAACACCACTGCCATTTTGGTCAACTAAATTCTGTGCATACCGAATGAATTTAATGTAGTCATCATTTAAAGCACCATTGCTACCCTTCATAGCATACTCACTCATAAGGTCAGTTATGTATGTACCTTGATTTTTACTTGTCCCATTATAAGGGGGGTTACCAAGAACTACCATCACAGGCTGTTCTTGTCTTACCCTATTTGCCCCTATCGCCTCTTCATTTAATTGATACACTAAATCACTATGACTCACCAATAAACTATCTTCTACATCCACTGCTCCATTTAAGGTATTTGTTAAGTAAATATTAAACCTTTCCGTATCTTCACTTAAACTGTCTTTTAATATCTCATACATCTTCATATGTGCCATTACATACGATGGCATCATCAACTCAAAACCATTCAATCTTGGTATCAAATCTTTATTTACATAATCATTCCATAATGACGGATACTTGTGATTACTCTTGATATACGATACTACTGAATTTAAAAAATTTCCCGTCCCTGTAGCAGGGTCTAATATCTGTACTTTATGCACATTCTCTCTCACTACCTTCTCCGTCTTATATTGATTCTCCCCAACCTTGATCTTTTTCTTATATGTATAATTATGCTTCTCTGAGGATGAAATACCGTCCTTAATTGAAAACTTAGTCTTTAATATCTCATCTACTCCCTTAACAATATAATCAACTACTTCTACAGGTGTATACCATACCCCCATCTGCTTTCTTAACTCAGGATCATATTGCTCCAAAAAATTCTCATAAAAGTGAATTACAATGTCATTGTTAGCCAACTTCAAATTTGAAATGATTTTACTCATATCTGTGTTAGCTAAAATTGTTGTTATCGAATCTATCAAATTATTGATGTTTTGTGATAAGTCATTCTTCCCATTACTCGTTACTTCAAAGAACTGTTTTAATAAAGGATTTGTACTAGGTATATAGTTAGATGCATCTGATCTAGTAAAAATTGAGGTCTGATTCTTCTGGTACGCATAGTATCGAGAAGCAAACAAACCATAGGTTAAAGTCTGTGCATAGAGATCGGCAAACTGATTATTATCTATATCTTCAATTAACATCTTTTTAAATTCATTACGATAAGATACTAACTTGTATTTTTTCTTAGTCTTTACTTTCTGTTCTATCTCTATATCATCTGCATTTAAAGTCTCTAAAATATCTGCTTTAAGCAACTTAGTTTTATCAGCTAACTTTTTAGCTAATGCTAAAGGATTATTAAACTGTATTGTACTTGCCATAAAGTTATCTAGTAAGTTATTAAACTTACTAAAACAAGTAGAATCAGTTTCATCTAATTTACAACTACCTATCAAAACCCCATCTTTATAAAATTCAAAATCTATAAAGTTCGTTATCAATAACTTACTGTAAGTTGCTTTGTACCTATTAAATTGATCTTGGTGTTTCTTATGTGATAAATCTTCTTTAGGGTCTTTAGTTTCTATATAGAAAGCAACCAATGACTCTTTTGTATATACTTCCATATCAATTTTATTTTTACCTTTACCTGTAGGTTCATCAGTAAATATAAGTCCTTTAAGGATAGTTTTAAGTGCTGTTCTGTAAGAGTATTCAGAACCATTACGAGATTTAATATCTTTAAGTTCATTTAAGTAGGTGCTTAACATATGATTATCTTTTTCTTTGTTGTAAGAGGACTTGTAAATTATCTTGAAGCATAGCTTGAAGCATTTCTGGAGTTACACCTAATTTAGCAAACATCTCAGCCATGTTTTGAATATTGTTCTCAGGGGAGTTACTCTTTTTAATCTCTTTATGTAAATCAGAGAGGAAAGCATCTATTTGCATAAAGAGTTTTTCAATAAGGTTGCAATAAAACAAAGGGTCAACTTCTGTACTCTCATCTTCAATTAAGAGAGTAGAACGGACAGTTTTTAATTGATCTAAAGCAACCCAATAAGTAGGGTCTGATGTTTTTCGTGCCTGAGAGTCAATGTCTTTACATAGTTCAGTAATGACAGTTGCCATTCTATTCTTGAATAGAATATCTAAAGCTTTTTGTTCTTGTACTTTTTTAGTATAAAGAAGATGGTCATCTAAAGCTTTAAGTAGTTTATTTTTTTCAGCCACCATAATTGCTTTTAAAGATTCAAATTCTTTTTCTAATTCAACACCTTTCTTATTATAGAAATTGTTATTAATGTGTTCGACAATATCTTCATCAGTAAGATACTTGTCTTTTTCAAATCTTTCTTTCCAAAAGGATGAATCAGATGCAAAGTGGGAAATAAGATTTGAAATATCAAGTTCAACAGTTAAGTTATTTAAATAGGTTTCAAAGTTTGACATGGTTTTATCTTTCTTTATTTTACTAAGGTTTCAAGTAAGTCGTATGTCATTGTAAGTAAAGCAGGCATATGTGTGCTTAAGCTATCTAGTGATTTAATTTGGTTATAAATTTCACAAGTTAAGTCACTTAACTTTCTATCAATCCAATCAGGATTAAACTTATCATTAATTTCGATCATGAGATCGTCATCTTCTTCTTCCAAATAACTAGTTGCCAAAGGAGAATTAAAGATTATACTTTCCCATTCATCTAAAGTCCTATATGCTTTTTTACCATCACTATAATTTGTGACTATCTTATTACCTCTCTCAAAATCTAACTTAATATCTTTTTCCATTAAGTATTCTTCTGCTTTTGTACTCTCAGCAAGAGTAAAAAGATAAGGCAATTTTATAGAACATACAGTCTCATGTGTATGGTAATACACTTGACCATAGGTGAAAAAATCATCATATCCTTCACCATAATCATGACAAATAGTCCCAGTATTGCCAAAAATGTCATTTGTAAGTCTTCTCATATCCACATCATCCTTACTTTCGACCTCTTGTGTGGATTTAATAGCTTTCTTATAAGCAGTATGAAAGAGATCATAAAATTCATCATAAGAATATTTTTGTTCTACCATAGTATTTTCTTTCTTTGGTTGTTCGTTGTACCAAGCATATTTTTTTAATGGACTCTCTTGTTCATAAAGTTCAATAACTTTATCTTGGAAGGTTTTGTCAGTGGTGATTTTAGAAATAATATCTAATAATTTCTTTTCTGTACTCA